>Ga0214923_10001007_pt1 | contig 41104 bp, 55 predicted proteins | sample LL1510_MetaG_FD_177993 | JGI IMG/M metagenome (GOLD analysis project Ga0214923, IMG submission 177993) | Freshwater microbial communities from Lake Lanier, Atlanta, Georgia, United States - LL-1510 | ecosystem: Environmental > Aquatic > Freshwater > Lake | place: USA: Georgia | collected... | reverse complement strand
TGGTGTATTAGATATTATAACTATCTAATAGGAAAAGATTATGTCAAAAGATATAGAAAGAATGTTAAAAGAAATTCTACAATTAGATAAACAGATTCTAAAAATAGAAGAATCTAATAATAGAGACTTATCAGAACTAAAAAAAGTTGTTAAACTTATTAATAGAAGATTAGACGAGATAGCAGAAAAGATAAAAGAATTCGAAATTATTTTAGATGAACCAGACGATGAAGAAATAGAATATGATAATACTGATGAGTGGACGCCATATGACGATGAAGATTACAAAGCAGAAGAATATGAGCAATACGGTGACAACGATGAAGAGCTTGGATAAAAAATGTTCAAAGTGTTGCCAACAAAAATCTAAAACCGAATTCAATAAAAGAAAATCTGCTAAGGACGGATTACAAAATATTTGTAGAGAATGTCAAAAACAAAACAATAAAATATTTTATAGTAAAAATCAATCTTATTATACATCAAGATATAAGGACAATAGATCGGAAATACTTAATCGTAATAAGTTATGGAATAAAAACAATAAAGAAAAAATTATTGAACATAAAAAGAGGTTTGATGAATACAACCCAGAATATTATAAGGAATATCGAACTAAAAATAAAAATAAAATAAATCAAAAAGTAAGGATAAGATCAAAACAAAGAAGAAAAAATGATCCCATTTTCAAAATAAAAACTAATTATAGGAATAGGTTATATGATTATTATAAGGGAACGAATAGAAGCAAAAGATCCAAAGAACTAATCGGACTAGAATGGGACGAGTTCAAAAAGTATATCGAGTCTAAGTTTCAAAATAATATGACCTGGGAAAATTACGGAGAATGGCACATTGATCATATAGTCCCACTAAGTTCTGCTACAAATGATCTTGAGTTAGAAAAACTATTCCATTATACTAATTGTCAACCACTATGGGCGTCCGATAATCTCAGGAAATCTGCAAAAATTTTCCTCACGCTTGACAATACAGGAAGCCGATGATATACTAGAACCATCACAGGTAAACTAATTTTTGGAGTAAACACAAATGAAATTGGCAGATAAGACTGTAGAAATTCATTCTAGAGGAATCTCCTCATCGAATCAATTTACAATTCAGCAAAGTTCTAAAATGTTTAAGCTGTTGTCTGATTCTTTGTATTCAGACAAAGTTCAGGCTGTTATTCGTGAACTAAGCACAAATGCTTATGATGCTCATGTTGCTGCTGGTAATAAGAACCCTTTTAAGGTTATTCTGCCAACACAAGCGGTTCCATCTTTTACCGTGCGTGATTATGGTACGGGTCTTAGTCAGCAGGATATGGAGGAACTATATACCACTTATGGGGCAAGCAACAAGAACGATAGTAATGATTTTGTTGGTTGTCTTGGATTAGGTAGTAAGAGTCCGTTTGCTTATACCAAGAGTTTTAGCACAGTATCTTATTATAACGGAACTAAGTATTCTTATATTGCGGCTATGGACGAGAACGGTGTTCCTAGTCTTAATCTGTTCGATATTAGTCCAACTAAAGAGCCTAACGGTCTTGAAATTAGTTTTGCTGTTAAACAGTGTGACTTTGGCGAGTTTACTACCAAAGCAAAAAGAATTTTTCATTACTTCAAGATGAAGCCCATTATTGAGGGTGGTTTTGGGGAGAATCTGTCCGATCATTCGTACTCTTATACCAATTTTGTTATTGATGGTAAGGGCTGGAGGATTGGTAGACTATCGAATAATAATGATCAATATCCTTCAGCGTACAACAATGCTGATAGTGGTATTGTTGCTATCATGGGTAATATTGCTTATCCTGTTGATAGTTCAAAGATTATTGGAGAAGCAGAAAAAGACACTTCCAATGACGCTATCCAGAAATGGAATCGTACCTTTAAAAAGGTGGATGTGGATAACTGGAAGAATCTAGTCAAGGAGGTTCTAGGGTCCGGCTTGTATCTTGAAATCAATTTTGATATTGGTGAATTAGAAATGGATGTGAGTCGTGAAGGTTTACAGTACACAAAGAATGTTCTTAAAGTTTTGCGTGAAAGAACTCAGGATATTTATCTTCAACTCAAAGAAGATATGACTCAAAAGATTACTCAGTGTACTAATCTGGTAGATGCTTATCAGACTTATTATAATCTGAGCGATCTTGCTGGTGGATGGACCGCTGGTGCATCATGGACCGACCAGTCTGGCAAGACCCACGAATTAACTAGTGGTAAAGATCTTGAATATAAGTTCAAGAAAAATAAGCAGTTGTATGTTTTTAATTTTAGAACATCTGGTTATCGCTCTCGTCGTATGGTTTATCTAACAGATAAAATTCATAACGAAACACTCAAGGGGGTTCCTCAATACTATTGGAGCGGAACCAAAAAGAGTGGTAAAATGATCTTTTTCCGTTGTGATGTTAAGGGTGAAGAAACTGCCAAAAAGATTGTGACAAAGTATTGTAATCAAAACGATTGCTTTGCTTATCTTATGGTGGATAGTAGTCATCCAGAAGATTCCACAGAAGGTTTTGATGATATCATTAGTGATATCGGTGGAGAAACCAATATAGTTAATGTTTCCGATTATCGTAGTCTACTCAGTAAGGGGCCACGCAAGAGTAGTGTTTCTTTTGGTCAGATTAGTGCTGGTGAGGTTTTTATTATTGGTGGTTGTCCAGATGCTAATGATAAACTAGTTCTATCTGGTAATGGAATAAATGATTCTGATCTTCTAAGAGAAGTAGATGAAGATACCTACGAAACTATTGAAGATCAAGACGAGACAATTTATATTCCTATTATTAGGTATGCTTCGGTAGAAGGATTTCCATCTATCGCTTATATTAATAAAATTATCAAAGATAAAAATCATACTCTTCACAATCTATTGAAGGACAAGAATATTCTTGCTATCAAGCAGAGTGCTGTTAGTAAGATCAAGGATTTGAATCTTATTGATTTCAATGCTTGGATCAAGCCTCAATTAAAGAGTATGATGAGTAAACTTTGCGGAGAAGTTGGATCATATAAGAATATTGTGGACTACTGTACTGAACAGTATAATGCAGACGAGAAGAATGAGACTTATGGTTACTATAGAATTCGTGCAGATAGGCATATAGCGGTTACTATTCTAAGCATTTTTGGTATTGATTATCATAAGTATATTGGCGGATCGGAACTTTGTAATCTGGTCGATCAATGGATGATTCATTACTTTTTTGCTCATGTTATTCATAATAGTTTTGATATGAAGTTTTGTAAAAAGTCAGAATACTTTGCTGTTATGGCAAAAATATTAGCACAGCACAATATGAATGGTATTGATCCTGAGAAGATTCGTAAACAAACTCAAGAGTTTAATATCTTAAAGAGTGAGATCAATATTATGTATAGTGAAGATTATACATCTAAGATAGTATCAATTTCTCAAGAATCCAAAGATTTTTGTGAGTCAATAACGAAAAGTAGTGATCTTAGAAAAAAGTTTAAAGTTGAGGTTGACAAGGTGCCGATGCTCAAGTATATTGTGACTAGTACGTTGGAATCGAACGGTTCTGATGCTGGATTGACCGGAATAGGTTCCTCTAATCCGCTTAGAGTAAGTCATAATCGCTACTATACTCCGCCAGCATGGTTTTTAACTATTGATGAAAACGGTATTGAACAGTTACGAAATAGTCTAGGTGTTTTGATCAAATAATTTCACAGGAAAAGAGGAGAACTAAAATGAGCGTTCCGTTTATGTGGGTTGATGGTAATTTGACACTGATCTTGAATAATAAGGCTTATCAAGTTATTCCAGATCATATTAATTACAAGCTGATCCTTGAGGCTCTACCAACAGCAACTAATGATGAGTTGCTAGATCTGGTAGATATTGAAAAGGCAGTATCATCATTTAGTGATGGTCTGGTTGAGGTCAAGAATGGCAAGGTGCTTTTTGATGGTGAAGAAGTTCATGGTAGTATTAGTAAGCGTATTCTGGAGTTTATGAGCAAGGGATTACCGTTTCAGCCTCTTGTAAACTTCTTGAATAATCTTATGGAAAATCCTAGTATGCAAAGTCAAAAGGAACTATATGATTTCTTGGAGCATGAGCATCTGCCAATTACTGAGGATGGTCATTTCCTAGCATACAAGGCTGTTCGTAGTGATTATATGGATAAGTATGCTGGCACATTTGATAATCATGTTGGCAAAGTTTGCCAAATGAATAGGGCTAAGGTTGACGATAATCGTAGTGTTGGTTGCTCTCAGGGACTTCATGCTGGCGCTTTAAACTATGTTGCTAATTATGGTAGTGCTGATAATGGTGATCATATTATGATTGTTAAGATCAATCCAAAGGATGTAGTCAGCGTTCCTAGTGATTGTAATCATGAGAAACTTCGTACTTGTCGATATGAAGTTGTTGGTGAATATCAAGGCGAACTCCTAAAGCCTCTTTATAAGGCTGATTTTAGTGAGGACTCTTATGATGAGGATGAAGAGCAGTTATACGATGAGTATGATGATGATTACTGGGATCAGTATGAAGATGAAGATGAAGATATTCGTGCTACGGCTGAAGACGAAGATGAAGACTATGATCCTGACCAGGATTATGTTTGATAAAAACTGAGTGAGCAATTTGGGCTATGGCGGTTCGATCCCGCCAACACTCTTTTGTTGACTATGATAGGTGTGGTGCCTTTCCCAACAAATTTTAAGGAAATAAGGAATACTAAAAATGTTTAGCGATAATCTTGGGTTTAATCCTTTTGACAAAAATAATAATGCTCATGCTAATGGATACGCAGTAGAACAGCATAGGTTTTTGAGTTCTTTTAGGCAGAACAATATCTTTGTATATAATGGCAATCCTCGTAAGAAGATTAGCAGTATGAATCATACTAGCGATCTTGAAGATGCTCTACAGGCTAATATCTCAAACCACTCAGATGTTTATTTTTATGTAAATGGTGGACGTAAACTATATGCTATCAAGCAATTTACTTGCTGTTTTTGTGATATGGACGCTGGTAGAAACTCTGATGGTACTTATTTTAAGCCAAGTGTTGTTGTGCAATATAAGAAAAAGTTCTTGAAGAAGATTAATGAGTTTCCTGTAAAACCAAGTTGGGTAGTTGATACTCGTAATGGCTATCAGTGTTACTGGATTTTTGATGATGCTAGTCGTAAAATTGTTGGAAGTAACAAAACTTTCTGGAATGGCCTTCAAAAGAAGTTGGTAAACTATTTTGATGGCGATCCAAGGGCGATTAAGCCCAATCAGATTTATCGTGTACCTTATACTTGGTGGCGTAAGGAATGGGAAAAGAAGGCTCCATATTTTACAAGTCTACTTCCCGGTAGCACTGGTCAACCAATTAATGTTGCCGATCTAAAGTCTGCTCTTACTGGCCAACCCGCTACTCTACAGATAATTCCTGAGAAATGCAGCGACGAATGGTATAAGGGTTATGCCAAAGCATATAAGCAGTCTGATATGACCGGAATTCCGGTGACAGTGGATGTTGCTTCAAAAATTCTTAATGAGTTACAGAACGTGGGTCCAAAAGGATTGGATAAATATGCTATAGCAGAACGTGTATATGGAGATCCTGTGTCGATTACTCCAAGTTATGGCGATCTTGATGGCGATGTTGATGGCGATCTTGACGAAGAAACAGACGCTCTTACAAGTCCTATGGGCGAGGCTGCTGACGAGGATATAAACCTTGATGGTCAGCAGACCAAACTTTTAAAGACCGTTGTAGAGTTCCTTAATCAAGTCTCAACACCGCTCTACTTTAGTAATAATCGTTTCCTTAGTAGTGCGGCAAAAGATTTGGCTAATCAACTTAGTGATAAGTTTTGTATAGGATAATACCATGCACGAAGATGATGACTATAACGATGAGCATGATTATGATGATGCTCAAGACAAATATAAGCACTATTTTAAGTTTGATCCCACCGCCTGGGACGCTTGGGGTAAAATGCTATATAATGCTCTAAATGATATAGTCGAAGGATCATCAAATGTGTGGTATGTTAATTTTCCCAAAAAGTCGTTTCCTGTGAATAGTTATTTCTCCAATACTGAGAAGTCTAAAAACTTCCAGTATTTGGGGATTAACTATCAGAAACAACCCATATGGAAAAAAGAGTACTTTGTTAACGCTGGATTAGCCAGAGAGTACTTGAATCATATTCAAAGTCATGCTGTTCATTTTGTATTACAACCACATTACTACAAAGGATTATTTGATATCCTAAATTAATATGAAATACATCTTATATTTTCAATCCTCAGATAGAGTAGTCAGATTTTCTAGAACAGATGCTATTAAAGAGATAGAAACTAGGCTGAATTTTCTAGAAGATATTTGTATCAAAGTTGTAGAGGAATCAAACTTTACCACAAAAATATACAAGCCAATTTTTTCAGTTACGCTTGAACTTAAATAAATACGGAGAAAGATATGGGTAAACAAAACTATATTATAGATGATTTAGAAGAGTTTACAAGGTCGGCCAGAAAACTTGTATTCAATGGTTTTGATAAAAGCATAGGAGATGATCCAGACGAGTTTACAAAACTTATTACAGAAATTAGTCAAGATGATTTGGAAGAGATGGATCAAATTTTAACTCAGCAAGAATCTCTGGTTATAGTTAAGAGTCTGGCTAAAGAACAAAAACATAAAATCACAAATGAATCAAGATACTTAATTGATGAAAAAATATTTTCACAAATTATAGAAGAAATGAATGGACGACTAGTTAGTAATATGCTATCATCATTAGCAAGTAAGGGCATGATAGAGTCCGCTTATGATGAACAAATCAATGATTTTGTTTTCTGGATAAAAGACGATGAAACACCTGAAACCGATTGAGGTTGATGCTTCTTTTCTATATAGATGTCCGTCTGAAAATTGTGGTGCTAATCATTGGTTATTTTTACGAGAAGTCAAGACCAAAAATTTCAAGATTGTTTGTGATTGTGGAACAGTGTTTAGGCCAAAAACAATAGACAACATAAAAATCAAATATAGCAATCAATCTAAAGTCAAGCAAAAACCCAACGCAAACGAGGATGCAATAGAACACAATAAATCTGAATTAAGAATTCCGGTTGACTTGTTAAACAAATGTGTTAAAATACTGGTTCAGTATGGCTTTGAAAACCAAGAGGCTAAAGACATACTAACTAAAACGTATCTAATTAATCAAACCGATAATGCTGTACAACTTATTGAGTTATCATTAAAATCATTGGAGATAAAAAATGTCTAAAGGTATAAGGCCAACTAAATTTAGCGAAATTCTTGGACAAGATGATGTGATTAACAGGCTAAAAGTCAGCGTGACGGGCTGTTTAAAAACATCAACCGTGATGCCACACACTTTAATAGATGGGCCACCGGGCCTTGGTAAAACTACCATAGCGAGTGCTATCGCCAACGAATTGAACGTGAATCTGTACACAACCAACGCGGCAAATCTCAGAAGTGTTAAAAATATTATTCCGTATCTTATGGGAATTGCACCACGATCAGTTCTATTTATTGATGAAATTCATAGATTACCTAAACTGGTCGAAGAATTTTTGTATCCAGTAATGGAAGATTTTGTATTAACAATCACGCTAGAGAAAAAACCAGAAACTATTGATCTTCCAGCTTTTACTTTGGTAGGAGCAACAACTAGTGGTGGTAGTTTAAGTCAACCATTTTATGATAGATTCAGCATCAAAGAACATCTTAGTTTTTATAACGATACTGATTTAGCTAAACTAGCAAGATCGAACTGTGATAAACTCTCTATTTCTATTGATGAGACTGATCTTGTTGAGATCGCTAAAAGAAGCAAAGGAACTCCTAGAATTCTAAACTCTAGATTACAATGGTATAAAAACTACAAGACCTGTCATCCAAATTCTACAGAATCTATAGATGAGATTTTTAGTATTCAAGGTATTGATAAAGACGGATTGGATGCTTATGATAGAATGTATTTGAATCTACTATTAAGTAATAAAGGTAATCCATTAGGCTTAAAAGCAATATCTTCTCTTACTGGTATTGCTGTAGAAACTATTGAAAATAGCATAGAGCCATATTTGGTTAGAAAAAAGTTTATATCACGAACCCAAAAAGGAAGAGTGATAGGAAACTATGCTAACTAATAATAGTATCTAGATTAGATAATCAATTTAAATCAAGATAGGTGGGCTTGTCCCACCTATTTTGCTATAATAGTGTATAATATAATCAGAAAAGGATATTTTATGTTTAACAGAAGAGGCTTTATAAATACGGGTGTTTTAGGATATCTAGGATTAAATCTTGGAGACTACCTAAAATTAAGAGCAGAAGAACCTTCTGTGAAAGAAGCAAAAGCACAGTCAGTGATTTATATTTATCTACCGGGTGGATATGCTCATCAAGAAACATTTGACCCAAAACCCAATAGTCCGGTTGATTATAGGGGTCCTTTAAATAGTATATCAACTAGTATTCCTGGAATATTTTTTAGTCAATACTTAACAGAAACTGCAAAAATAGCGAATAAAATTAGCATTATCAGATCTATGACTCATAGTGAAACAGCACATGAGCGTGGAACTAATAATATGTTTACTGGATATCGTCCTAGTCCAGCCATTCAGTATCCAAGTTTAGGATCAGTAGTCAGTCAACAATTAGGAGTCAGGAATAATTTACCTCCGTATATAACAGTACCAAATGTACCTAATGAATTTGCTGGTGCCGGATATCTTAGTCACAGTTATTCATCATTTAGTCTTGGTGGAAATCCAGAAGATCCAAACTTTAAAGTTAGAGATTTAACATTACCAGATGGAATATCTGTAAATAGATTTGATAAAAGAAAAGCGATGCTAGAAATAGTCAACAAAGAGTTCAATGTTAGGCAAAAGTCAGACTCTTTGGACTCTATGAATTCTTTTTATCAAAATGCTTATGATATTATGAATTCGTCTCAGGCCATACAAGCATTCGATATTAACAAAGAAGATGATAAGACCAAAGAAATTTATGGTAAAACTGCGGCAGGAATGAGGCTTCTACTAAGTAGAAGATTGGTGGAAGCGGGTGTCAGATTCGTGAATGTAACTTATGGCGGATGGGATCATCACGATAATATAGCACTAAATATAGGTAGTCAGTTGCCATCTTTTGACAAAGCTTTTTCTGCTTTAATAAATGACCTAGACGAAAAAGGACTATTAGATTCAACACTGGTTTGTGTTGCTACAGAATTTGGTCGTACTCCAAAAATAAATCCAACTGCTGGACGAGATCATTGGCCGCGTGTTTTTTCTATAGTCATGGCAGGGGGCGGAATTAAAAAAGGACTGGTATACGGCTCCAGCAACGACACAGCAAGCGAACCACAGGACGACCCGGTGAGTGTAGAGGACTGGGGCGCCACACTATATAATCTATTAGGCATTGATCATAATAAACACCTAATAGCTCCAGGAAATAGGCCAGTTAAAATTATTGATAATGGTAAAATTTTAGGAGATATAATTGGATAATAGCAATTTAAAAATTCTAGTTCTTGGCGGAACACAAATGGTTGGTAGGGACTTTGTGGAAACAACAATACAAAATACTAATATTAATATATCACTAGCAAATAGAGGAGTAACCAATAAAACAATATTTAAAGATTTAGAACATATCTATATCGATAGGAACAACGGATTGTCTTGTTCAAATCTTATGAATAAATTTTTTGATATAGTAGTAGATTTTTCATGCTATAATGTTGAACAGTATAAAAATACAATACAGTATATTAACTGTAAGAAATATCTTTTAATATCTACTCAAAGTGTACTAGATAATAATGTTTTAAACAAACAAGATGTGAATGATCCTTACTACTGGTATTGTTACAATAAAAAAGAATTAGAAAAATATGTACTATCACTAAGCACTGATTCTATCATAATTAGACCGGGCGCTATCTACGGACACAACGACTATACAAATAGGTTCGAATATAGAGATAATAATTTTTACTGGAAAAATACCAATAATATACCATCACAAAGTAATGGATGTGTATCTGTGAAAGAATTTAGTTTATATTTATTAGGTATAATATTAAATATTAATAATTACTATAAGTATCAAATATTACAGATACCATGATAAAAACTTTAATTCATTATGGTCATGGACATGAGCAGCCTTATGAGTTAGATTTAGTAAAAAACTTTGCTTTAGAATATGAACTGGAGTATAGACATGAAGGCATATCGGAATTAAGTCAAAAAAATATTAAATATCCAATAGCAGTATTTTGGGATTTTGTTAATCAAATAAAATATACTAATTTTGTAGTGATTTGGAATGGTATGCAATGCTATGGTCCGTTAATTACTAAATTATGTAATGAAAAAAATATTCCTAAGTGCTACATAGAATGGGGTATGCTTCCTCAATCTGATAATTTTTTTATTGATCCTTTGGGATTTTGTGGAGATTCTATCTTAAATTATGATTTATCTTGGATCAATAATTCTGATATAGAGTATTTATACTATCAAAGATCGTTGTTACAATCAAAATATACTATAGACGATAAAAATTATATACTTATACCTTTACAAATAGAAAATGATAGTCAAATATTATACTATACCAAATATAAAAATATGTATGAATTTATTGTTGATGTTATAAAAGAATATCCAAAATATAAAATTATAATTAAAACACATCCAAAAAATAATTTTAATAAATATTTTATATCATGGAATGATAATTATACGAAACTAGTATCATCGGACAGGATTTCAATAGTAAATGATAAGTCGATATCTTTTATGGAGTTAGCAGCCTCATCTTCCTTGGTGATTGGTCTAACGTCAACTACTTTATATGAAGCTGGAATTTTAGGAAAAAAGATAATATCTATCGGAAAGCATCCTCTAAATACAACAAAAAATAATATAGATAAAGTTTTGGCTGGCGCATTGGTACTGAATATAGATAGAAGAACAGGAAATCTAAAATCTATTCTTGATAGATTTCATATTAAACCATTGTAGTTTTATAAACTATTTTATATCTCTAATTATATCATTATCATTTAATTTAGTATAATATATCTCATAGACTATACTATTTTCTAAAGCTTCAAATTGATGATAGATATTAGGAGATATTATGATTGTATCGTATTGATTTAGTACAGTAGAAATAAGATTATTGTTCTCCCATCTATGAACAACTATCTTGCCAGATTCAACAAAAAACATATTATATTTATATTCGTGAAGATGTTTAGAGCATTTTTGATTATTAATTATTTCTATACGATCTATAGATAAATTATCATTAGAAAAAATTTTTGAGATAAAACCCCAAATTTTACCTAACTTATCCATATCCTCTCCTAATAAATATATGCAATATAATATACACCACTATGAATCTAAATATATTTCTATATCTAAATTCAATGATCCATTCAATTATATTATAATAGATAATTTATTTAATAAAGAAATATACGAATCTTTATGTAAAAAATTTCCAGAGTTTATAGCAAGAACAAAACCATATAAGGATCAGCCTGGGGCAACAAGCGACTATGAGGGTTATATATCCGGATTAGGTCTACAAGATTTGAAAGATGGTTATGATTTCTTTGCTTCTAAAGAATTACAGAATTTTGTTCAAAAAATATTTAATATTGAAACATCAAAGTTCATATCGCCATCTGCTCATTTTCATAAAGCCCCATCTAAAAATGGATTCATCCATAGGGATATGAATATATGCTCATTTTCTAATAAGTCAACAGAGGATTCTTTTATTACAACTGGTGGGGTTGTATATACGGACGACTCTATAGCTAATACGAATAGCATTAAGATGATAAGAAGTATAGCTTTATTATATTATTTAAATAATAATGACCATATTAGTACTAATGGTGGAGGAACGGGAATTTATGAGGGTTATGGTGGTAATCTCATAAAAACAATAGAACCTAAAAATAATAGATTATTTATGTTTGAGATTAGTCACAATAGTTTTCATGGTTTTATAGGAGCAAATTTTGATAGATCAGCAATAGTTAGTTGGTTTCATTCATCACCAGCATATATTATAAATAGAAATTGGAAATATTTTCGTAAAAATCCTAGATATTTAGAAAGATGGACACAAAGACCAGTAAGTGAATATTGGAATATTGAAAATGATCCTGATTATAGTAAATATTTTTCAAAACCTATTAGAGAATTAATATGAATATGGATGTTAGTCAAATTATTATAGTTATATTTTTAATATTAAATATTATAACATTTATATTAGGATATTTTATTGGAAAAATATCTAAAATTAATATAGTGAACAGTAATGTAAGTGATACTAGTTTTATTCCAATAGACAAACAAAAAAATAGTATAGAAAAAATTAATATAGATGAAACAAAAGTTGTTAGTAAAATTAATACTAGCAGTTTAGAAAAAAAATATGACAATTTAGGAAATACGACCATATCTGATGAAAATATTACAGATTCTATAAATAAACTCAAAAAATTAAAAGAGTAATAATAATCAATAAATACTAATCATAGGTGTATATATATTGGTTAAAAAATTATTTTAAGATAGTATGGAGGTTTTATTATGAGTAATGGTGTGGGATTGGATGTTGGCACAAGTTATATTGTTTTAGCTAAAAATAATAGTAATAATATAGAGTATAAAGAATTTAGAGACGCTTTCTATATTATTAAACCAACAACACCAGTAGCAACAAAAATGATCGAAAAAGGATTAAATGGTAAAATTTTTATCAAAGACAGTGATAATTCATTTATATTATTAGGAAAAGATGCAATAGAAAAAGCTATTGAAAGAAATGATAGCGCAAAAAGACCTATGCATAAAGGTGTCGTTTCTTCAAAAGAAAAAGAAGCAAAAAAAGTACTAGCTTTTATTCTAAAAGAAGTAGTCGGGATAGCATCAGAGCCTGGTGAAAAATTAATATTTTGTAAACCAGCACAACCAGTCGATCAAGAAGATGATGATTTTGATGTTGGCTATCACGAAGATGTTGTAAAGAGTATTTTAGCAGAACAGGGGTACGATGCTAGAGCAATTAATGAAGCAGAGGCGCTATGTTATGCTGGTTTAGAAGATACAGATTATACAGGAATAGGTGTGAGTTGTGGTGCTGGCATGACAAATGTTTGTGTTATGCTTAATGGAGAACCAACAGTAACTTTTAGCACAACAAAATCTGGAGACTGGATAGATCGTATGGTATCTGTTGCTATGGGAGAACCAGATAGTGTTGTTCAAGCTGAAAAAGAACAAGGCGATTATGTGATTGGTCAAACTAATGAGAATCCGGTTTTAGAAGCAGTGTGTTCTTATTATGATAGACTAATAGATTATACTACAAAATATTTAAGTGTTGCTTTAAGTAATCATAAAGCATTACCAAAATTTAAAGAACCACTTAAAATAGTTATAGCTGGTGGAACGTCATTGGCAAAAGGATATGTGGAAACTTTTCATAAAAAATTAAAAGAAAATAATTTTCCACTACCAATAAAAGAAGTGATCCATGCCGATGATCCTCTTCATGCTGTTGCAAAAGGATGTTTGATAGCTTCTCAAGTATTATAAGTTGATAAAGATGATATATAGTCTATTATCTACGAGATCATCAAAATGGAAAACAGTTAGAAATAATCATCTAAATAAACAAACTCATTGTCAGGCATGTGGAACATATAAAAATTTACAAGTTCATCATATAATACCGGTAAGTATAGATAAAACAAAAGAATTAGACTATAATAATTTAATAACTCTTTGTAAAACATGCCACTTTGTATTTGGACATTTTATGGACTGGAATAGTTGGAATAAGAATGTTATAGAGGATAGTGAGGTGTATTATAGAAAAGTACTTAATAAACCCTATAACTTAAAGGGTCAGTTTTATGATAAAAATATTTTTGGTATTATTAGCGATAGTATATGGAACACTATCTTTTTCTGGAACAATAGATCCTAGCACTCCAGATGAAAAATATATAAATTATGGATCAAAATTTCCATATATTGGTCAGATCATAGGTAGAAAACAGGACGACACGCCATATTCTGGATCAGTAGTTGCTTATAAAAACAATATAATTATTACAGCCGCCCATATATTTCATAATAATAAAACTTGTGTTGTAATTTTTAGTACAAAATTATTACCAATTAAAAAAATAGTAGTTCATCAAGATTATGATTACGAAAAATTTGGAAGACATGATATAGCGGTCTGTTTAGTTTCTGGAGATATAGGACTAGATTGGTATCCAGATATATATAAAGATAATAAAGAAAATGGATCAATATGTTCTTTAGCTGGATATGGTTCTACTGGAACATTTATTACTGGAATATTACCTAGTAAAGAAAGTAAAAAAAGAGCAGGATCAAATATAATTGATGCAGTAAATGAATATTTATTATTTTGTTCACCGTCAGTAAAAATAGATAAAACAGAATTAGAGTTTATAATTGCTCCAGGAGATAGTGGTGGTGGATTATTTATAGGAAATGATCTTGCTGGTATACATTCTGGCGTTATAGAAGATAAAATTAATAAAGGAAAATCAAAATATGGAGCTGTAAGCGCTCATACAAGAGTTAGTGTATACAAAGATTGGATAGAGAGTATTACACAAGAATTAATGAAAGAATAAAATGTTTAAAAAATGGTTTTCAAAAGATAAAATAGGTTTATTACCATATACATCAGAACTATTATTTGGATTATCTCCAAATGATCCACAAATGATGGGTTGGGAAATTACACAATTTAATATTCCAAATTCTTGGAAATTTAGCGACGGAGAAGGAGTTGTGTGCGCAGTTTTAGATACTGGATGTGATTTATCACACCCAGATATAGAGCCAAATATAGTAGATGGTAAAAATTTTGTAGAAAAAAATAGTAGCCCAATGGATAGAAATGGACACGGAACTCATGTATCATCAACAATAGCGGCATGTAATAATGGAAGAGGTATGGTTGGCGTAGCACCAAAAACTAAAATAATGCCAGTTAAAGTATTAGGAGATCAAGGAACAGGATCTGTTGGATCTATAGTTGATGGATTATATTGGGCAGCAGATCAAAAAAATGTTAATTTTATTACTATGAGTTTAGGATCCGGTGGATCTAATATTGATATAGAAAAAGCTGTTAATTATGCTGAAAGTAGAAATAAAATTATTTTTTGTGCGGCTGGTAACAGTGGAGCAGAAAACGATGTTATGTATCCAGCTAAATATCCCAATACTATAGCAATCGGCGCAATAGACGAAAAATTACAAAGAACAAATTTTTCATGTAGTGGAGAAAGCTTAGATTTTTTGGCTCCAGGACACAATATTATGGGATGTATACCAAATAATAAATATGCTAAAATGAGCGGAACAAGTATGAGCAATCCATTTGCGGTTGGTATAGCATCATTATTATTGAGTTATAATTTAAAATATAATCAATACCAACTTAATTCTTATAAAGATTATGTAAGTATATTAAAAGAATATTGCAAACCACTAAATGATATAAAATATCCAGCTATTAAAAAATATCAAGGATATGGTATTATTTATCCAGTAAAATCTTAACGCTCAAGATAGCCTAGTTTATAAAAATTATTTATATTAATTTCAGATTCATTTTGTAAATCAGAATTATTCCTAAACTCATAACAGCCACCTCTTTCTATTGGTGTGTGACCAATAACTGGAAATGATTCAACTCTAGGAGAAAAATCAGTATCATTTTCATAAGACATAACTATTTTAGGTATATTTTTATATCCCATATAAGCAGATAAAACATAGTCATCGTTCCAAGATTTATTCATAAAGTTTATTTTAAATTCATCTAAATCAAAAAATGATCTTAAATAAGAGACGCTTTTATATCCTTCTAAGACTTTAACCCTAGTATCTTTTGATAGCGTGGTACAAAAATGACAGGAACCATCTAGCGAACCTATACCCGCATAGCCTATTGCATAATTAGGATATTTTTTTCTAGCATTTATATGAGCATCTATTAATCCATCCATATAATATAAATCATCATCAACCACAATGATAATCGTATCTGGGTCTTGTATTCTTTCTAATGTAGGTATAATTTTAGTTATTGGTCCATAATCAGTAGTTCTAAAAATTTTAAGATTATTATATTCGGATTGAAAATCAGATAACCACAGAGGTATACTCAATTCTTCATTATTAATACCATAATTATATGGTATATTAAAATGTATTTCATATGGTGAATACAGTTGATTTAGAATAGTTTTAAGACCTAGCCTAGTACCCATATGGTCTTGAGTTTCCATCAATCTATTTGGAATAGTTGTGAGAGATACTATTATATTAGTCATAATTAAATTGAATTTATAAATAAGGTTTGTCTACCATTGAATAAGACTCTATAGTTAAGATCAATTAAAAATGGAGATAATAATTTATCTTTGCCACCATCTTCTGTTATAAAATCTGTATCATCAATAAGTATAAGATGCAAAGGAGATAGTTTATTTTTTGCAGCAAGGTAGGCATTGAGATGATTTTCCGCATAATTTGGTGTTCCTTTATCCCATCCGTCTAGATAAAGAATATCTATTGACTTTTCAAAATTATTTAAAAAATCGATACCATCGTACGGTATGTATGTATGTAAATTATTGGGTATTTCTTCATTTAAACTAGAATAAGATGATTTTAGATTATCTAAACATCTTGAATCAATATCGACTGTATAAGTATCAAAACCAGCCCTTGCCCAAAAATATGTGGCGTGTCCATCGCAACAACAAGGTGGACTTATATAGGCGTCTATTGGACAAGAATCAAAATATTTTATACATTTTGGTAAAATAGGAAATCTAGTAGATCCTATCTCTATAATATTTTTCATTTTTAATAATTTACCAATTTTTATAGTTGTTTTTATGTACTCTGCTGGTTTAGATCTTCTTATATCATAGTCCTCTCCACTCAAAGAATCAGTAAGCCAAAATTTTTTATCTATTTTAAAATTATAGATGATATTATTTATTTCATTATTTATCATTATTTTATACCATTAACTAGATAAGTTATTAATAATTTTTAAAGGATTGTATATATCAAAATATTTTTGTTTAATTTTTTGTAATTCTGGTAACATTTTATTGTAATAGCTGTCAGCATTAGTGTTGATATCAATAAGTAAATCTAATATATTTTCAACATTATCTATATTATCAATATAAAAATAACCATTTTCTGGTAAAAAGTCCTTAATATTTTTACATCCATAATATATAGGAATAGTATTAGTCAATATACAATCATAAAATTTTTCACTAATATAATTTTTCTCTGATGAGTTTTCTATACAAAGAGAAAATCTATATTTATCTAAACCATGTATTTTTTTATCTAACCAACCTTTAACATTTTTACCATTATTTTGCCAGGAAAAAATATCTATAAAGGATGTATTCTCTATTAGATATTTAATTAAATTACATCTTTTATTATATAAAGAACCGTATGGAATGTCTAGACTTAAATCACCTAAACTAGAAACTATAGAAGATATATTATGTGTTTTTATTTGATTAAAATTAAATATCTTATCATATGTCCAATAATCTATTATTTCTTGAGTATCTCCCCTACCACCATAAAACATCAGACTTACATTTTCTTTGATAGTATCTTGTATACTATAATTATTTTTATCATAACCATATATAATTAAATTATTATGTTTAGGAAATTGTTTTTGGTGATTTCCAGACCATGTTGGTTCTTGAGGAAACACATATGCGGTAGCCTCATTATTTATATCTGAATTTATATATCCAAAAAATATAATTATATCATAATCATTATCTGAAAAAATAATATTAGATAAATCTTTTTCACTAGTTTTGAATTGAGACAATAATCTATTTAATATAAGATCATCTGATGTCCAAGAGCATTTAATTTTAACTTTTTTCATAAATTAATATTTTACTTTTTCCCAATTATTTAGATTAAATCCTACTTTTAATACATCATGATGTCCGTATGATCCCAATTCACCAATATTATATCCGGCTAATTCGGCAGAGACTCCGACCTCAAACGCCTCCATATCGACAGTAATCGGATTAAAAGGATCTTGCTGTTGAAATTTATCATTGAATACTTTAAAATGATTTCCCATTATTTCTAATTTTTCATTATTTTTGATATACCATATATGTTCACTAGGTAATTTAGCATTCATCCATTCGAATGGCCCATTCTCAGAAGACACATTATAAAATATAAATTTTTTACTAAATAGTGTTGATTCATGATGACTGGGTAAAAATATTTGATCTGGATATTTTTTATGAAATTCTTTTTTTTGTTCCTCGTATCTAGATAGTTCTTCTTTAAGAATAGCGTTCGTTCTCGTGGCCATAAAATCATATCCTAAAGATTCCCATTGTTTTGTATTGTATTCTACAAAGTCTATGTCTAAAGTATCAATAAAACCAGCATCACAATCTAAATAAAGTAACCAATCATATTTTTTATCAACACCAAGCATAGTTTTATATTTTAATAATTGATTAAATACTCCTATAGATATTTTATCATTTTCTAATTTATCTTCTACTAATATAACTCTATCAGAATATTTTATTTGATTATTAGTAAAATGTTCTATCTCATTTGTAATTAATCTAAAATCGTATGGCGTTTTAGTCATTACATCATCTAATAATCTATTAGCAAAAGTTGCATAGATTTCAGCACCCGGTTTACTTCTATTAATAAAGCATATAGCTGTAACAAGAGTATTTATGTTTTTCATAATTGATCCTAAGATAGAAAAATATCTTTAAATTTTTTCATAATAATTGTTGGAGAATAATTATCATATGCTTTATAATAATCATTATGTATAGTATATGTTTTTAGATCTCTCAATATATCATATAGTTCATTTAAATTATCATAGGTAATAGCTCTATTATCTAATATTTCTAAATGACTTTTTTCTCCGGAGTTTCTAAAAGTTATAACGGGCTTGTTACACATTGAGAATTCAGCAACAGCACAACCAAAAGTTTCGCCACCAGATCTAGCGTGAATCATAGCATCACAAGCATTAACAAAAGCAGATTTTTCTTCTAAATCATATGTTGCGTCTAAATGAATAATATTAGGATGTAAATCTGTAAAACGATTAATATTCATAAATATAAAAGTAATATTAGAATAATTATCAACTATTTTTTTAATAGCATCATGTACAAATTTTATATTAAATTCTGTTTTACCTCCATAACAACCATATACAATATTATTATGTGGTATATTTAGTTTTGTTCTTAAACAATATTTAGGTTCTGGTAATTTTTCTGCCATATGTGGAATAGAATATTTATTAATATCAAAACCAAAATGTCTACATAGCCAATCTGATATATAAGCAAATCTATGTCCGTGAGGGGCTCCGTTGAATACAGCATGTATTAGAGTTGGTATATTATTTAATAATAATCCATCAGAGCTATCTCCTGCTTTGATAGCATAAAAAAAATCAATTTTGTTTTTTTCACAATAATTTTCATAATCTATAGAATTAAAATTATGTAAAAATATTGTATCAAATCTTTTTTGAAATTTTGGCAATGCTTCTAAATCGCCAGATGGTCTAGATATAATAATACTTTTATTACCAAGTATTTTTTCATTATAATCGGCATATTGATATAATGCTACGGAAGTACCTCTCACAGATAAATTATTATCATAAAATCCTATTTTTAGCATTTTATAAATTACCTATAATAGGATCAGCCCAGCCCTTACTAAGGCTATGCGGCCATACTATCCAACTTACTGGTTTTTGATCAGTTTGGAACTCTCTCCATACTTTACAGTACCCATCCGGATCATTTTTCATTCTTAATATTTCATCTTTATCTGCGTCTTTTCTATATATATCCTGCCCATTTTCATCTTTAAAAGCAACTGCCCAAAAATCATAATCATTTTCTGGAACCTGTCCATACTGAATATCTATACAATGTTTAAATATGCTCATCAAATGAGATTGAAATGTATTATAATCTAAATTGGTAGTATCTGGATCTGGTGGTGGTTTATGTTCTTGGACTCTCTTGGTTATGCCTCTTTTGCTAAAACATAGTCCAGAATAAAGTTCGTAATCTTTTAAGGTTCTAATTTTACCAAAACCATATGGGCCAAAATCTATATCTCTTTTTTCGCCATCCATTTCAAATAATTTTCTATTTCTGAGATGACATTTGTTATTTCTTTCGATCCAAATTTTATCATCATCCCATTGTTTGGTTCGTCCTTTTCTTGTATATTCATGCCATATTAGAACTTTGTGCGGATGAAAAATATCATAACCGTGAGTGAATGCTCTAACCGCTATGCTTATTTCTTCACCATGAAAATAATAATTTGGGTCATGAGGTACTTCTTCACAAAATTCGCCTACTGTAAAAGCAAAATGAGCACTATAGAATCTCCCTGGTAAAGGCTTAGTGTTATCGTCCCAACTATCAAAATTAGCAGGAAGGAAGAATACGGCACCCTCTGGAATAAATCTATCAAAATTCATTTTCCATGGCTGTTCAATTCTAGCACCAGGATCATTATCTGGATCAAAACTGGGAATATATGATGTAATTAAAGGTTTTTTATGACCTTCTTTTTGAAGATTTTTTAACATATCTATCAATTCACTATCCCAATTATTAGTGAATCTATGATGACTATCTAATTGTAATGTATATTTTTCTTTTTGGTATAATGATTGTACTTGATTTCTTGCCCAACATACTCCTTGACTTTCAGTATACGGAACATCTATAATACGAAATCTTGAATCATTGATATAATCATCTAATCTATCCCATTCATCTTGTTCTGCGTGTTGCCAGCATATTCCGATTCTAAGATTATCTGGATATTTTGCCTTATCCAACATATCTTTTAGTGTCGGAAGAAGCTGAGGATCCCTATACGAAGCTATTTGTATAAATATAGTTTCTTTATTATTTTTAACTTTCTTTTCTTTCACTTGCTTCATAAAAATGAACCCTGTTATGAGTAATCGGACTAGCTAATAATATTGCTGGTTTTATTTTATTCTCTAATGTTAATGTATATATATGACTCATCCATGTTTGTTCAAAAGGACGGGCCCATTTTGTATCCAAAAAACATTTTTGATTGCCTTCTTGATCTATAATATGTGGCCAATTGCTGTAGTAAACCTCTCCTTCTGCATACGGAAGACCATCTATGGTCTTTATGCAAGAAAATTTTGTATTTGGTTTTTTTTGAATACGACCAAAATATTTCAATCTATTCTCAGTAGAAACATTATGCCAACTCCACTGTTCTCCATTGTGACCATAAAATTCACTAAAACTAAATTTAAGAAAATCATATTCTTCATTTTTCATAACTTTTAAAATACGATTAAATAAATTATGAATATTTTTATTAAAACCAAAATTACATGATCCATTAAAATCTAAAAGCATATCGTCTTCAAAAAATATCATATATCTAGACCCAGAATCAGCAAAATGTTCGGCTGCAAATTGTCGTGATCCACAAACTCCTTTATTTCCATATTTAAAATGATCTTTAAAATTATATTTATTACAGATATCGTCGTATGAAGAATATAAAACATCTTTTGTTGAATTATTTAGTAATATTTTTTGGGTTTTATCCAAAAAATTTCTATCATATTTTTCGAAACTATCCAAAACCATTTGTAATTGTTCTGGAGAATTAAAAGCATTTATATAAAGCAATATATTATTATTTTCATGTTTTTTTCTTAAATTTTGTTTATTATGTATTTCACTATATGTTTGACTATTTTTAAGTTTTTCAAAAAATATATTTATTAATCCATTTGACTCTATTGTTTCATAATGATATATATCAGGATCTTTATATGTCATTATCGTAAAGACACTCTCTTCTGTGCCCATAAGATTTTGAGATAAAGTATCGTTGAGTAATGAATAATATAAATTATTTGCTTCAGATATATAGTCTATATGACCTCCAAAAAATCCGCCCCTCGCAACCCTATTAACATTGGCGTCACAAATTTTATTCATATCATTTATATTAAATCCATGAATTTCAGTTGTTGTTTCATAAGGAAAACATACAAATAGAAATTTTTTCACAATATTTTCTAGTTTATTCAATACTTTATCATGACTAAAATATCCAGGATGAACTGTGTTGGTTATTCCTCCGTCCAACCAAAACATATATTCTGTGCTAAATGGATTAAATACCTTGGCATTATGCAAAAGAAACATTTTGCTCATAACCATTGGATTATAGAAATCCAGCTTTGCTTGAGTACTATCCCTAAGCCATCCTACTTGATTTAACCATTCTTCTTTTATTCTTATTTGCTGAACTCTATCGAAAAACGGAAAAAAATTACCTTTAAAATCCTCTTTATTATGCAAGTAGAATTTTGTATTATCTCTATTTCTATATTGATATACTAATGTTTCTAGTTTATCTTCTCCAAAAACAATTAATGGAGTATCATCTGGTAAAGAGGATAATAATTTAGAAAAATTATCAATATAATGCTGATAATTTCTTCCCCATCCTTCTGATAGAGAATCTCTACTAAGATCCCATATACCGGTTACTATAGTAGAATTTATCACTATTATCGACCTAAGAAATATAATATCACCCAGCTGCACCAATAATATTACTCTATGCGTCTTTGTCAAGACTAGAAAACGCTAATTTGGATATTGACAAACCAGAGATTAGGTGTATTATACATCTATTCAGGTGATCAAACAAACAATACTATGAATAACTTCGATAACGATTTTTCAAACGAAAAAGAAAAAAGACGAGAAAAATTTAAGAAAAAACACCAAAATGGTAGTAATTATTTTGAGGAAGATGATTTAAACAAAAGAAAAAATATATCAAAAAAAGAATTAAAAAAAATAAAAGAAAGTTATCAAGAAGAAGAGTGGGAAGACTGGGATAGATATTATAATCATTGATTATGAAATATTTAGAGGAAATATCAGTAGGAGAATGTTTTGTTATAGGTAATGAATACTTTATAACGACTAGCGACTTTAAAAAAGACGGTAAAAAACTTTGTATCAATCTCAAAACTGGATATGGAAGATGGTTGAATCCAGACGAAACGATAGATCCTATTGATCTTTTTACTTTTGATAAAGATAGTAATATATTAGCGATAAAAGAAAGAAAAAAGGATAACGAAAATGTCTAATCAAAAAGTTCTAAAAAAAGAGCCGTATGTTCTTTCAAACAAAAACATATTCGATATAATCGAACAAAGAGTTCGCTCAAAAGAAAATGGAGCAACAGTTTTTGTTCCTCATGTGTGCAATAATATCGATCTATTTGATGCTGGATTCGCATACCAAGTTGGTCAAAAGTATCCAGTAGTCAAGGCCGACTACCATCTTCTTGGTAGAAACTTTTTGTCTGCTAATCTAGGTTATTCTCAAATTATAAAAGTTTATGAGGAACCTCAATATAGACATAAATTAATTTTTGTCAATATGATTGCCCAAAATGGTGTTAAGAACTTCAACAATAATAGACCACTAAACTACTTCGCACTCGGACAAAGTATGTATAAGGTTTCTCAATATATTCATATGAATACCGGTTTCGTAAATAAAAATGAAAAAATAGAAATTCATTGTCCTAAATTCGGTAGTGGATTAGCTGGCGGGAATTGGAACTTTATAAGCGAACTAATTAACGATATATGGGGCAAATTTTTTGTTACTGTATATAATCCAGTAAAATGAATAAAGTTATTAGTTTTAGTCTTTGGGGAAATAATCCAAAATACACTTTTGGTAGTATAAAAAATGCTGAACTAGCGCAAGAAATATATCCTGGATGGATATGTAGATACTATATTGATTCTGAGGTGTCTAAAGATATACTAGATAAATTATCTTCTTTCTCTAATACTAAAATATATAAAAAAAATATTAAAGGTGATTGGAGAAGTATGTTTTGGAGATTTGAAGCATCGTATGATCAGGATGTTGACGTTGCTATTTTTAGAGATTGTGATAGTAGATTATCTTTACGAGAAAAAGATGCTGTAGATGAATGGTTAAATTCTGATAAAACTTTTCATATAATGAGAGATCATCCTTATCATAATTTTCCTATACTCGGTGGAATGTGGGGTTATAAAAATAATAATAAATATCCTATGCAAATATTATTAGAATCTTTTAATAAAACAAATAATTATGGGACAGACTATAAATTCTTTGCAGAAGAATTGTATCCGTTAATAGGTAACGATAAATTAGTACATGATGAATTTTTTGATAAGCAGCCATTTCCATCTCAAAGAGAAAATACAGAATTTGTAGGAGATGTATTTGATGAAAACAATAATAGACATCCAGAATATAAAAAATATATACCATGAAAATAGACCGAGTTATTTTTCCATTAAATAATAATAAAAACTATACCGAATACTGGAATATTTTTGGTATTGTTTGGAAAAATTTTTTTAATATTACACCAACCATGATATTTGTTGGATCGCAACAAGAATTAGAATCAAATAGTTTTGATAGATCTATAGGAGATATAATAAGACTAGATAATATACCAGAAGCAAGCGAACAATATCCGGACTGGTCTGTTACATGGTCTATTATATATGGGGCATCTTTATTTCCTAATGAAGTATGTATTACACATGGTATTGATCAACTTCCTTTATCTAGATATTTTTTTGATCAAGTATCTTTAGTGGATAATGATAAATTTATTGTTGGTTTTGGAGACGCCTATTCGGCATATGGTCCTGACGTTTTAGGATATTATAATTTACAAACCAATGTTATGTATCCTAGTTCTCATCTGGTAGGAAGAGGATCTCTATTTCAAGAAATATATAATATTGATAAGGAATGGAAAATAGAACTTATAAAAGTATATAATTCTAAAAATAGATATCTTCTAAAAAATAGATACTATCCAAATTCATCATGGGGGCTAGACGAATGTTATTCTTCAGAATTAATCTCTAGATATGATCAGAAAAAAATAGAGTATTTTAATTTTTTTTGGAAATATTGGCAACCAAGAAGAATAGATAGGGGTGGTCAGAATTTAAATTTTAATTGCGATCTAGTAAAACTAGGATACTATTCTGAATTACATTCCTTTAGACCATATGACAAACACAAATCTATTATAGATACTATAATACAATGCTTAATAAACTAAAATGTTTACTAATCGGATATGGAAATATAGCAAAAATACATGCTAAATATTTAGAGATAAAGCCCAATCTTGAATGGTATTGGTATGATCCATATATTAAAAACTCATCCACAGATCATAACAGAGTATCTACTCTAGATAAGTTAAACCTATTTGATAAAATTTTTATCTTAACACCTGAAGATTCTCATTATTCTATATATAAACAAGTTAGAGCCAAATTCAATAAAGATATTTTTATCGAAAAACCAGCAATAGTCAAACATCAAGAAATAGATCTACTAGAAGATCCAAAAGTATTTATTGGTTTAGTTGAAAGATTTAATCCTACAATAGAAACATTAAAAGATAATATAGAAATAGATAAAATTATTAATTTGGATTTTAGTAGGTGTTGTGTCGCTAATGCCGCAAGTCCTATTTCTGTTCTAAAAGATATTAGTATTCACGATATAGACTTATTTTTTTATCTGACACAATCTCGTCTTGAAGATCAAAAAAATATTTCTATGAATTTTTCAAAAAATACTGTAGCTTTACAATTAAGTAATAAAAATATTATTAGCAGATTTATATGGAGTAAAGACACGTTTTTTAAAGAAAGAAAACTAATTATTAGACAAACTAATTGTACATATGTTGCAGATCTACAGGAGCAAAAAGTAACTAGATATTTTTACAATTCATTCAATCAGACCATATCAGAATCATTATACGTAGAAAAAGGATCTCCTATAAATAATGAACAAATAAATTTTTTATCACAAAATCCTGAATATGTGGTTGGCAACAGATCTCACAGATTTCTTCTGAGCTTACTTAATTATGATTAGTACTAATTCTATTATTGAAAATATTAACAACATCGGCGCAAATACAGATATATGGCATTTTAGTCATATAAGAGACTCAGCAATAATAGGAAATAATTGCACAATAGGATCTCATTGCTATATAGATAAAGATGTTATTATAGGAAATAATTGTAAAATACAAAGCGGATGCCTTATATATCATCCGGCAAAAATAGGAAATTGTGTTTTTATAGGCCCTAGATGTTTAATTATTAACGATAAGTATCCCAAAGCAACAAAAGATGATGGGACCAAATTAACAGAACAAGACTGGATATGCGAAGGTGTTATCATAGAAGACTTTGCAAGTATTGGTGCCGGTAGTATAATAATGCCTGGTGTTATAATAGGCCATCACGCGATAATCGGAGCAGGCTCTATTGTAACAAAAAATATCAAACCCTATTCAAAAGCTTACGGCTCTCCAGCTAAAGTGTACTAAATAATGACATATGATTTAACAAAAATTATAGATCAATACATTGATAAAAATAACAAAATTGAAAATTTTTCACCGATACTTCTCCAAATAGGAGGTAACGACGGTGTTCAAGACGATGTATGTAGAAATAGTATTATTAAACATAAAATTCGTAGTCATATTTTAGAGCCGATACCAGATTTGTTTAGAGAATTACAACAAAATTATACAGGCTATGACTGGGTTGATTGTTATAATTTAGCAATATCAGATAAAGAAGGATTCGAAGATATAAGTTATGTCTATCCATACGACGACTTGCCGACTTGGTGCAAGGGTCTTGGAACTTTGGATAAAAGTAAAAACTTTTTAGGTTCTGGTTACGGAGGCTATAAATTAAGTCAAAATTTATCCGATACCCATCTTTATAAAACTATACAAACAAGAATTAAAAATCTCCAAATAGAGACACAAAGCCTTAACTTTTTTTTAACCAATAACAAAATTAATACCGTAGATATTTATGTTTCGGACACAGAGGGATACGACTATATAATATTTAATCAAATTAACTGGAATAAAATTCAACCAAAAATTATATGCATGGAAACCCATACCCTAGAAAATACTTGTCTAATTAATATGGAAAATACGCTTAAAAAAAATAACTATACTATTATTAATAATACATGGGACACTGTTGCTGTTAAATTTTAATCATGCCACAAATTATTAGAGAAATTTTTGAGTCTTATGTTAAAGACACATTCAATCTAACAGACTGTATATCTGTTAATAATGGTACTAGCGCATTAATAGCCACTCTATGGTCTATGGATTTGAAGCCAGTAGATGAGATTATAACAACTCCATTTACATTTATCGCAACATCAAACGCTATCCTAATAAGCAAAGCCAAGCCTGTATTTGTTGATATAGACAAAGATTCTTTGCTAATAAACACAGATCTTATAGAAGAAGCAATAACGCCCAATACAAAAGCTATATTACCTGTCCATTTATATGGTAGAATATGTAATATGGAAAAAATAAAAAAAATTGCTCAAAAATATAACTTAGTAGTAATAGAAGATACTTCTCAAGCTTTTGGTTCTCAGACAGCAAAAGGAGAATTTGCTGGCATGATAGGAGACGCTGGTACATTTAGTTTTTACAAAACAAAAAATATATCAACCTTCGAAGGAGGAATGATAGCTATTCCTCACGAATCTAAACTCGACCATAAAAAAATCAGATCAATATGCGACCAAGGACAAGTTGGAAAATATAATCATGAATATTTAGGCTTTAATTTTAGACTAGCAGAACCACTATGTCTTATGGCTTTAGAACAAATGAAACTGCATATGGTTGGTATAAAAGCAGAATTAGGTTTAAGAGGACCAAAACAAGGACATTATCCATCGGTTGTTTATGATCAACCAATATACAAAAAAATGGGTATCAAAGGATATTGTCCTATAGCAGAAAATATTGCTTTACAAATCAAAAATAATACATATGAATAAAACAATAATAGTCACAGGCTGTGCTGGTCTTTTGGGTAGTCATGTATCTAGATATTTTTTACAGGAAAATTATACCGTAGTAGGTATTGATGATTTAAGTGGAGGATATAAAGAATTTTTGCCTAATAATAAAAATTTTGTATTCTACAAATATGATTTATCTAAAAAAAATATAACAAAATATTTAAATAAACTTTTTAAAACACATAAACCAATAGCATGTTATCATTTTGCTGCTTATGCGGCGGAAGGTCTTTCTCCTTTTATAAGACATTTTAATTACACTAATAATATTTTATCTAGTGTTAATATTATTAATCAATGTATTCAATATGATTGTAAATTAATTTTTACATCATCTATGGCGGTTTACGGAGCACAAAAACCACCATTCGATGAAAATATGATCCCGTCTCCAACAGATCCATACGGTATTGCAAAGTTTGCAACAGAATTAGATATAAAAGTAGCGAATGACCAACACAATTTACGTTATACAATACTTAGACCTCATAATGTAATAGGCATATACCAAAATATTTGGGATAAATATAGAAATGTTGTAGGGATATTTATACGTCAAGCTTTAAATAATAAACCATTAACTATATATGGTGATGGTACACAGACCAGAGCATTTTCCGATATAAAATATTTTTTAATTCCTTTTAGTATGTTAATAGATTCTTTTGATCAGCAAATATTTAATATTGGTGCTGATAAAATTTTTACTATAAATGAACTAGCAAAAACAATAAAGTCTATAGCAGAACATCATAAATTTAATACCGAAATAATTCATCTTGAACCGAGACACGAGGTTCAACATGCGTACTGCGATCACACAAAAGCTAAATCATTATTAAAATTTACTGATAATACTAATTTAGAAAATTTAATTCATGATATGTTTATATGGGCCAAGGATCAGCCAAATCGAGAAACAAAAAAAATGAAATACGAAATAAATAAAAACATATATAATTATTGGAAATAAATATATGAAAATACTAGGTTTGATGTTGGCATCTAACACATGCGAGGGAGGCAAATGTTATTCAAAAATGGTAGAAGCATGTAGAAATACATGGGCAAAAAATTCTACAAATATAGATATTTATTCTATCTATGGAACAGATAATCCGATACGATCAACGTATGGCTCTTGTAAAACTAATAATTATGATATAATTATAAATACAATAGAATCAAGAAGAAATTTATTACATAAAACAATAAAAGCTATTGAATTTTGTCTTCATAATATGGAATTTGATTTTCTTTTTCGTCCAAATTGTGGAAGTTATATCAATACTAATTTATTATATAATTTTTTATTAGATAAACCAAAAGATAAATATTATGATGGAATAAATGGTATGTATGATGGTATTAAATACTCATCTGGTGCTTGTATTCTAATGAGCAGAGATGTGGCAGAATTGCTTATAGAGAAACAAAATCTATTAGAATATGATGGAGCCATATATATGGATGATGTTTCCATAGGAAAATTTTTCATCGAACAAAAAATAGAATTACAGAAAAATGCATTAAGAGAAGACTGCATATCCGAAACAGATCTTGTATCAAAATTTAATAATAGGTGTTATCATTATTATTTTTGTCATACTATAAATCCTGATTTAATCTATAAATGCCATAATTTAACAATAAATTCAAAACAATGAATTATAAATGCTCATTATTTTGCTCATTCTATAAAGCAGAAAAATTTATAGAATCTTATTTGGACAATCTTATAGAACAAACAATTTTTAAAGATATAGAGCTTATTTTTTTAAATTGTAACTCTCCAGAAAATGAAGAACGATACATATCACCATTAACTCAACAATACCATAATATTAAATACTATAAACTAAATAATGATCCTGGATTATATGCTGGTTGGAATATAGCAATAAAAAAATGCTCATCTCCTATTATTGGTAATTGGAATGTTGATGATCGTAAAAATAAAGAGGGGCTAGAAATTCTATTATATCAATTTGATAAAGATCCAGAATTAGACTTAGCATATGGATTTACATATGTTTCACACAAAGCTAACGAAAAATATATCAATAATGATTATACTCAAATTTATCCTTATCTTCCACATAGCTTCGAGAATCTTTTAAGAAACAATAGTCCTCATTGTATGCCATTGTGGAAAAAAAGTCTTCATAATAGATTTGGATACTTTGATGAAAACTACAAAACAGCAGCCGACGGAGATTTTTGGTTGCGCTGTGCCGTGGGTGGTGCTACAATAAAGATGGTCAACCATCCGGTTGGCTTATATTATGAAAATCCAACTGGTCGCTCAACTAATCCGGAAACATTGAAAGAGATGGTCAGCGAGGTTAATTCTATGAGAAGTAAATATTTTGGATATATAGGTAAAATACCATGAACTATATTTTATTATTTTTTATTATCGTATCTATTATCGGCGGTATTGTTGGTGGACTGAATCAGATACAAGAAGTTAGACAAAATCCCTCTTTAGGTATTAAACAGTCCAAAAATATTTTTACATATTTATTTATTGATTGATATGAATAGATTAGATCATCAAAGAGTTTATTTGGCAGGGGCTATGGATAGGGTTCCGGATAGGGGCTCGACATGGAGAGATAATATAACTCCTTTTCTCGTAAATCTAGGAATAACAGTATTCAATCCCATCAAAAAACCATGTATAGAAGGCAGAGAAGACAATACTGTTCACATATACAAAACAAAACTAAAACAAGAAAATAAATATGACGAATTAAAAAAAATTATGAAAACTATTCGTTGTGTCGATTTGAGACTTGTTGACATAAGCGATTTTCTTATAGTTAATCTTGATATAGATGTTCATCCTTGTGGCACATATGAAGAAATTTTTCTAGCCAATAGAAGCAAAAAACCTGTCATTATTCATATGGAACAAGGTAAAAATAATGCACCAGATTGGTTATTCGGAACAATACCTCACGAAATGATTTTTTCGTCATGGAACGAGATAGAAAATTACCTGATCCATATCAATACTGCCCCCAAAATAGAAACCCATAATAGATGGCAATTTTTTAATAATGCCTAAATATTATATTAAGTCTGGTCACATTAGATATATCATAGATAGAGATAATTATAAAGATGCTATAATAGCAACACTAAAATACTATAAATATAGAGGACTAATGGTTGGCTCGAAAATTTGTGTAACTGAAAAAGGTTTCGATTCTTTTAAAGAATGGTTTTGTTACGATATTAGTGATTTCATGGAGTATATAAAAGATGCTAATTAGTCAAGATATTAAGTTAGATTTTGATGATGTTCTTATTGTGCCACAACGAACAACGCTTGAGAGCAGAAAAGAAGTTGTGCTTGAAAGGAATTTTAAATTTTATCACAGCCCAAGAATATGGACGGGGATCCCTATAGTATGCTCCAATATGGTTCCGCTTACCACCAAAGAGATGGCTTTAAGATTATCAAAATTTAAAATGATCACAGCCTTACATAAATATTATGATGCTAACGAGCTAGTTAATATTCTTAATGAGGCTGGTGTAGACTATGCTTGGATTAGTATAGGAAAATCCTATGATGATATAGAAAAATTAAAAATTGTATCAGAAAAACTAGGCAAAAATCCAAATATAGTAATAGATGTTCCTAATGGATATATGGAAAGTTTTGTTAAATTTTGTAAAGATGTTAGAAACACTTTCAATGATAGTATTATTTGTGCTGGCAATGTAACAACTCCAGAAATTTGTGAAGAACTAATTATTCATGGTGGAGTAGATATTTGTAAAATACAGATCGGCCCCGGCCAGTTTTGTCAAACTAGAATGGTTACCGGCGTTGGCTACGGCACATTCAGTTGTGTTAATGAATGTGGTCATGCTGCACATGGACTTAAAACAGAGGCCGGTAGGCTAGGTTTAATCATGAGCGACGGTGGTTGTAGAACCAGCGGAGATGTATGCAAAGCCATTTGTGGAGGTGCTGATTTTCTAATGCTCGGAACATTATTTTCTGGAACAGATCCTTGTGAAGGAGAATGGGAGTATGAATATAGATGCGCCATAGTCAATAATGACAGAGAAGTAGTTAATGAATGGTGGCAACCAAATGATCCTGGTTATGATCCACCAGAAAAAAGAAAAAAATCTTTAAAGTTCTATGGCATGAGCAGTCATTATGCTCAACAAAAACACGGAGAGGGTAAAAAAACATACAGAGCGAGTGAAGGAAAAGTAGAAAAAGTTCCGTATAAAGGCCCAGTCGAAGATATTGTGCAAGAAATACTTGGTGGTTTGAGAAGTTGTGGAACATATATTGGAGCTAAATATCTAAAAGATTTTAATAAATGCGCTAAATTTGTAAGGATAAATCGCAAATGAATATAAACTTTTCTTGTGCTATAAACTCTACTGGATATGGTATAGCTTCGTGGAATATCCTTAAGAATTTGTATTCTATCAATGAAAATATATCATATTTTCCAATAGGACAACCAAACGCAGACGATAAAAATGATCATGACCTGATAGTAAAATTATATAGGAATAGTCATATAAATTTTGATCCGTTTGCTCCGTTTGTAAAAATTTGGCACCAATTCGATTTAGCAAATCATACAGGTAAAGGACATTACTATGCCCTATCTTTTTTTGAATTAGATACCTTTAATAGTTTAGAGCTATCGCACCTAAAAGTACCCGATACAATATTAGTAACGTGCAATTGGGCTAAAAATATTGTGCAAAATAATGGCATTAATACTCCTATTAAAGTTGTTCCTCTTGGTGTTAATAGAGATATATTCGATAATACAAAGTATACGAAGCCAAATAAACAAAAATATACCTTTATAAATATAGGTAAATGGGAAATTAGAAAAGGACACGATATATTATTAGAATTATTTCAGAAAGCCTTTCCCGACGAAACCGATGTCGAACTTTGTTTATTAGCATCAGAAAACACCAATAACTACTCATCTGAACAAGAATTACAACAATGGAAAAATATGTATTCTAGCGATAAAAGAGTGAAGCTACTAAATGGAACAAAATTTCATACAGAGATAGCGGAAGTTATTAATTATGCCGATTGTGGCTTGTTTCCTTCCAGAGCCGAGGGCTGGAATTTGGAACTACTAGAAATGATGAGTATGAATAAACCAGTCATAGCAACTAACTATTCTGCTCATACAGAATTTTGTAACGAAGATAATTCTTATCTGGTAAATATAAATGAAACAGAAAAAGCTTATGACGGTAAAGCGTTTATAGGACAAGGTAATTGGGCAAAAATTGATAATAAACAAAAAGATGAAATAATTGATTATATGAGATATGTATATAAAAATAAAATTATTACTAATATTAATGGTATAGAAACAGCTAAAAAATTTAGTTGGTTGAATTCAGCAAAAACTCTTTTTGGGTGTATAAATACATAGGAGATAATATATGCCTATACCAAAACCAAATAAAGACGAACCTAAAAAAGATTTCATTGCAAGATGTATGGGCAATGATTCTATGGTAAAAGATTATGAAAATCCATCACAAAGATATGCTATTTGTATAGGACAAACGAAAGGATATTTACTACAACAAGTATGCGGATATCTTCGTTGTGACAACGATTGCGAAGATCCATATATGGAAGATGATCAATTAGAAGATGATGAGAATATTGAAGAAGAAAATAATCAAGAATTAACTTTAGCTAATTTAATAATTCCAAACGATAATGACTATGTAGACTTTGGAGAAACAATAGAAGAATTTGATCTATCCGCACTAGCTAAATATAAATACACAGACCCAACTACTAATGAAATATTCTATTTTGATAGAATGAATACCTATAAAAAGAATGGTCGTCCTCTAGTATATATGGGTAAAGCATCAGAATATCAAGGTAGAAAAGTTACTCTTAATAAACCATTTAGAACATCTGATGGTCCTAAAAAATTTAGTGTTTATGTTAAGAATGAAAAAGGAAATGTGGTGAAGGTTAATTTTGGCGATCCAAATATGAAAATCAAAAAAAATATTCCAGAACGCCGTAAAAGCTTTAGAGCAAGACATAACTGCGACAATCCCGGACCCAAATGGAAAGCAAGATATTGGTCTTGTAAAGCGTGGTAATTTTATGACAAATATTAAAGATAATAGCATACCAATTCTTTTAAATAAATATGGAGACGATAAAATGAATTATAAATCTATTTCTCAAGAAGTATCAGGATATTCCAGCGACAATGTCATAGAATTACTTAAAAAATCCCTAAATATACATTGGCAACAAACCACAGTATTAACTGCACAAGCAGTACATTTAGACAGATGGGGTTATAAAAAACTAGCAGCAGTAATCAAAGCTGACGCAGATCAAGAACATGAACACGCTGCGGCCAATATCAAAAGACTTGAATTTTTTGATATAGATTATCAACCGCTTACAGTTAGTCCCAAAACATGGACTAGGCACGATATGGTTGCTATGATCAAATATAATCTTGAGTCTGTGAGAGAAGCAGCAGCGGCCGAAAGAGCAACAATTACCGCAGCAAGAGCAGTCGGTGACGAACTAACAGCTAATATGATGATTCCTTTATTGCAAGGTAGTGAGGACGGTATTGAATTATATGAAAGTTATTTAAAACTTATAGAGCAGATGGGCTTAGATAACTTCTTAACACTACAGGTATAATTATGTTTAAGTCTAGATCCGAAGAACTATTGGATTCAATACAAACAAATATAGAGTGTCCACCAGCTACTCAAGATATTAGTTTAAATTTATATAATAGAAAAATTTGTGTTGAAAAAGCTAATTATGGACCAGCCAATCCAGAATTAGATAATAATAATTTTTGGCAAAAAAAAGCAGAATTATTTAAAACATCAGTTGAAGAAGCACAAACTATGAGATGTAAAAACTGTGCTGCTTTTGTAATAAAAGAAAAAATGAGAAGATGTATTGAAAAAGGTATAGCGTCCACATCAATCAACGAAGAAGATATTGCAAAAGATATAATAGATGAAGCTAATCTTGGATATTGTGAATTATTTGATTTTAAATGCGCTGGAGACAGGACATGCGATGCCTGGATCACTGGTGGGCCACTAGGCGATAGTTAGACCATGAATCATATCTCTAGATTGTTATTATCACAAAATATTGATAATCTGACATATGCAACAGCATATATAGAGTTACCCATACCAGATATTATTAGATCTATAAATTGGAAAAATATTTTAATTAAACCTCCTTTAAATAGTAGTAAAGTCACTATTAGAGAGTTAGAAAATATAGGTAAACTTACTAGTAATAGAACAGAAAAAGACATAAAATTAATTTATAGCATAGATACAGATACTGATTCTTTTTTTATATCATTATTAGCTAAATATAATCTACAGTATCCACAAAAACATATTAATGAATTTTATAACATAATATTACCAGTTTTAAAAAATATTAAATCTTTTTGGAATAGACCAAGGCCGTATCAATTGGCAAAATACTATAATATACCAATTAATATGATAATAACCGATACCATAGATACTCCATCGTATCCTTCTGGACATACGGTGTATAGTAAATTGGTAGCAAATATATTGCATGATATGTTTCCACAAATAAGTTTTGTTGAACTAGATAATATAGTTAAAATAACTGGTTTTGCTAGAGTTATACAAGGGGTTCATTTTCCTTCTGACAATGAAGCATCAATTATTTTTGCTGACTATTTATTTAAAATATTAAATCCAAAATTAAGGAATTATTAAAATGTCAAGATATAATAATATATTAAATGGTATTCAAGAGTCTATAAAATCTGCACAAACAACACAAAAAACTTATAAAGGACAAAAACGTAGCGATCTTAAAGATAGTGACTTTTTATTTCCAGAAACTAGATCTTTCCCGATAGTAACCCCTCAAGATATACCCGATGCAATAAGTAATTTTGGACGAATGAAAGGTAATATGAGTTATGATGCTTTCTTAAATAAGCTATACAAGATGGCAAAACGTAAAGGACCAGAGTTTATTGCTGCCTTACCAGAAGCTACAAAAGATAAACTAGGTATAAAAAAAAGTAAAGCAGAAGATACTGATTTTACACAGGTAGAAGAAATGGAAGTTGAAAGTCCAGAAATGGAACTTATGGAATATAAATATGATTTTTATCAAATGAGTCTTGGTTCAATAAAATCTATCGCAAAACACGCACAGGCTATTGTTGATGCTGTTGAGAATGGAACCATAAAAGACGGCTTGACAGAAAGCTGGCTACAGGGTAAAATTGCTGTTACAGAAGATTATATGCTAACGATACACAATTTTCTAATGTTCGGAGAGAGTGAAACCGATACAGAAGCAGCAGACGCAGCAAAGAATCTTCCTGGTCTATGGGAAAATATTCGAAAGAAAAAAGAAAGAGAAGGGAAAAATTATAAGCCAGCAAAACCAGGAGACAAAGACAGACCAGATTCTGAACAGTGGAAAAAACTTAGTAAATAGTTGATATTATTATAAATTTTTATTAACCTTTTGAGGATTTTGATTATGGAAAAAAAATACGAGAGTCTATCTACATACTTAATGTTATCTAAAAAGATTATCAATAAGTTTGCACCAAAGTTTATTGTTAAGCATATGCTTAATGACGAAGATGCCATAAGCGATGTGGCTGTAGCATTAATGAATGCCGATAAAAATTTTGATCCCAATAGAGAAGGCTCTGGACACGGAAAGAAAACATTGTATTCTTACAGAAATCAGTGTGGTCTTTGGGCAATTAAAACATATGTAACCAAACAATACAAAAGTAAAAAGTTGAGCAGTTTAGATTTTGTATTAGATGACAACAGCAATACTATGTATTCGACTATCTCGGATAAAAATAGTAGAGATCCACTAGATATTATCATAGAGAATGAGCAAGAATCTAATACTCATAATGATATATCTTTTATTCTTAATTCCTCTATTCTAAGCGATAAACAAAAAGATCAAATATATAAATACTATTTCGAAAACATGAGTTTAGCAGAAATTGGTAAGTACTATGGAGTAACTAGAGAAGCTATAAGACAAAGTATAAAAAGAGCTATAGGATCAATAAGAGCATTAGCATAATGAAATTATTATATACTTTACTTAAAAAACTATTCTACAAAAATAAAATTATTATTCCAGGACCAGAAGATATTCAAAATATAACAGAAACAGAGTCTTATGTTTGTGAAGTTAGTTTTAAATTAACTAATGAAAACAATATCGATATAGTCTTTATTACTAAAGAAGTTAAAGATGATACAGTAGAAGATATCGCTCAATTGGCTGAAAACGCAGCAAATCTTATAGTTCTGATAAATAATGGTCTGATGAAAAAAGAATTATTACGAGCAATCAAAGATCTTAAAAAAATTAATATGAATAATGATAAAAAAACTCTCTTATTAGATAATATCTTATTTTTTCATAATCTACTACAAGAAGAATTTAAATCATCTAAAAAAGATAATGGTCCTTTAATTAAGCCGTCTTCTGTTTTTAAATCCATTTAACAACAAAATAGGCTTTTTTCTGCATTTTTTCAGTCTATTATAAGGGTGTATTAGTATGGAGCTAATATACCAAATAAGGAACATACTATGCAAAATGATAATATAATTGTATGGCAAAAATGGATAGATCCTTTTGGTAGAGATGATGAAACTAAAGAAGAGTTCGATAATTATACAATAGAAGAAAATGAGGATTCCGAAGACGATACCCAAGATAAAAGTAAAATAGAAGAATTTTTAGCAGATAAAAGAATTCGTTACGGTGTTAAAGTTATCACAACACCCGTGGGAATAATTCCTGTTAATGATCATACATCTAGTAGTAAAATTTTTAATTTTTGGATGGGACATACTAATTTTGATATAACTAGAAGAGTTGCCGAAACCATCGAGATTACCGAAGGCGTAGAAACCTTAGATATATATACAAGGTATAGATTTAGAATTAGTGTTGGCAAAGCTTTTGAAGACTCTATGGTTATGAGGACTATCAACAAAAATGTTTATAAGGAATTGACCAATGCCCATCAATAACGATTCTGATCTTCTATCAATACACGCGTATAATTTAGACGCTAAAAATAGAGAAATTTTTTTACATTCTTATATTAGTGAAGGAGATGAAGAACCGGGAGTTGATTATAGGGGCGCTGTAATATTCGAAAAAAATATGAGATACTTAAATCTTATATCTAACGAACCTATTCTTATTCACATGCATATGCCCGGTGGCGATTGGGAAGACTGTTTAGGGATTTATGATACAATTAAGCATAGTAAATCTAAAACTATTATTTTAGCTTATGGAAAAGTACAGTCTGCTAGTAGTGTTATATTACAAGCTCCTAATGTCAGAATACTTATGCCTAATGTTACAATGATGATTCATTATGGTAGTATAAGTCTTGACAGCGAACACAGCAAAGCGGCCGCAAGTAGTCTAAAATGGAATGAACGAGAATGTGACAAGATGATAGATATATTTACTGAACGGTGTATTCAAGGTGAGATGGCAAAGAGTAAAAATTGGAAAAAGTTAATGGCAAAAAAACATATTCAGTCACAACTAGCAAACCAATGTGACTGGATATTAACAGCGACAGAAGCGGTACAATATAATTTTGCAGATGGTATTTTGGGTCATAAACCTTATGCAACAATAGATAGTATAAAATCCTTAAAAAGGAATAAAAACAATGCTTCTAGAGTTTTGTCAACATGATTATACTCTCAATGAACATGAGAATAAAGAAATCATTCTAGAAGCCATTAAATATAAACCAGATTATATTTCAGTTTTTTCTTATTATGCTAAAAATGTTGCTCAATTAACTAACATACCAATTATTTGTCCTATAGATTTTCCTATTGGTATTAATGATAGTAAAACAAGATTGACTATGGGAGAATTTGCTATAAAAAACGGAGCAAGAATCTTAGACATCACATTTCCTGCTCAACTGATTGGAAATAGAAAATACGATAAATTTAGAGAAGATATTAAAAATTTTAATAATCTTGGTATAGAACATAATATTGATATTAGATATATACTAGAATATAGAAAATATTCTTACGAATTATTATACAAGTTAACGCAAATTTTACTAGATTTTGGTATTTCTACTATTCTTTTATCAACAGGATACTTTTTAGATGATATTAATGATAATATTATTGCTGCTAGTATGATTAGTAAAAAAAATGTAAATATAAATATTATTCTTACTGGGAATATATGGACCAAAGAGCATATGGATAATATTATCAAATCTGGTATGGCTGGTATTAGAGTTAGCAATATTCATGGATTAAAATTATTTAATCAAAATATTTCATCAATATAATTTTTTGGTGTATAACCCTATTGCATTCCTACCAAAATGGAGATTTATTATGGCAACAGCTCAACAAGGTAATTCCGCTACAACAGGAACATATGATAGTGGATCAACCAATAACAATCATGGCACAGCCAAGAATGTCGGCACAACATCTACAGTTTTAGAAAATAGTAGTCTTGGTGGAACAAATTTAGGGGTTTTTGGTTCCACTGTTATTGATGGTACAGATACTGACAAATCATTATCTAGTGGTACAATTGCTCATAATCATATTAAACCAATAACATTTAGAATCACAACAGAACTAGGTGGTGTGAATAATACTTCACTAGTTACTACAGCTAATAATCCAACACAATTAAGAAGTATTCATAAGAGAGAAAGTTATAAAGTAAATAAGATTGCTACAGCTATTCGTGCTGGTTACTGGAATATCTATACTGGTACTTGGACTACTCCCCCAACAGCCACTACAGAAACTCCAGGTACAGACGAAGCAGCAACACCAACCCGTAGTGTTCCTGGCGAATTGGTATACAAAACAGGAGCTAAGGTTCCAGTTCAAGATAATTATAAGGCTAAAACCGGCTGATTATAATTTATCAATTTAATTTTTATAATAAGCCAGGGCTAATAACCTTGGCTTATTTTTTTTATATATAATATTTAATAATGAAAAAATTACAATTACAAGATACTATTAATAGTTTAGTATACGAAGAAGGTATATGTGGCACTTGTAAAATAGTTTCACAGATACCATGCGATCAACAATGTCCAGTTGAGCAAATTCTTGATTGTATTAATGGTCTTAGAACTTGTCTTGGTGCTCCGTTCTATAGTACAAGTTTTTTAGCTTGTGGAAATCAGAATGGAGTTTTTACAGGATTAGTACAAGGTAGTTGTTATGTTGGTAAAGATGAAAATGATTGTAATATAATTTTTAATCAAGAAACTGATGGAGTAAATCCTGAGAGTCGTTGTTGCCCAAGCAATCTAGTTAAAGTCTGCACACCAGAGGATCCTTGTCCAGAACAAGATCCGTGCTGTACTAAATTTCTATTTTGTGATACCAATCCTTCTAGCCCAACATGTGGCCAATGTATAGAAGAAGGCGGCGGTGCATCTGCTTGTCCTCAGTGTCCTTCTTGTAGTAGCCAAGGCTGTTCGCCACCACCACCACCACCACCACCACCACCACCACCACCACCACCTTCGCCGCCGAGTCCACCAAGTCCTCCTTCGCCACCGAGTCCACCAAGTCCTCCTTCGCCGCCGTCTCCACCAAGTCCTCCTTCGCCACCAAGTCCTCCGAGTCCACCTTCGCCGCCTAGTCCACCATCTCCACCCTCGCCACCAAGTCCTCCGAGTCCTCCTTCGCCACCAAGTCCTCCAAGTCCTCCTTCGCCTCTTAGT
>Ga0214923_10001006_pt1 | contig 41108 bp, 34 predicted proteins | sample LL1510_MetaG_FD_177993 | JGI IMG/M metagenome (GOLD analysis project Ga0214923, IMG submission 177993) | Freshwater microbial communities from Lake Lanier, Atlanta, Georgia, United States - LL-1510 | ecosystem: Environmental > Aquatic > Freshwater > Lake | place: USA: Georgia | collected... | reverse complement strand
AGCGCACGACCGGGAACTCTCGGCACGGGACCGGCAGGCCGGCGTTGCGTCGGTCCGCGCGGCTCCGGCACGTGCATCGACCCGGCGGGCGGCGAGTCCCGCGACCACAGCGGACGGCGAGGAAGCCCCCCGCCGTGCCCGGCGTGCCTCGGCACCTGAGCCACCTCCGGCACCACCCGAACGTGATCCGCAGATCCTTGTCCGTCCCGATCGCCTCGATTTCGGCATCCTGACCGCTGGTTCCACCGGGCGTCTGGCCCTGAAGGTCCAGAATGTTGGCGGACGCACCCTCTTCGGCGAGGTCTCCTCGAACCGCGCGTGGGTCACCGTGAACCAACGGTCGTTCATCAGCAGTTCGGTAGTGGTGTTCGTGACTGCGGACACCTCGGGCCTGCGCGCGGGTCAGGCGTATTCGGCGCAGATCGTCGTCAAGACCCTGAATGGCGGTGACGAGGTCGTGCCCGTGACGCTGCGGGTCGCCGCGACGGCCGAGCCGCAACTCGCCGGTGCGCCGTCAATCATCGACTTCGGCGAGACCGAGCCTGGCACCCGCAAGGTGCGCACGGTCTCCCTGACCAACAGTGGATCCGGCACGCTGATCGGCACCGTAGCGACGCGGACCCCGTGGCTCGCGCTCTCCGAGCAGCAGTTCCGGGCAAATACCTTCTCGTTCGAGGTGATTGCCACGACGGCTAACCTGGCCCCCGGTGAGCATTCCGGTCAGTTCCAGGTCTTTTCGAATGGTGGCCCGGCGACGGTGACCGTGGTCATCCAGGTGCCCGCGCGGGATCCAGGGACCGGCCTGGCGTCACGGACGGCGGTCAGCCCGGCGCCCCCGCCCCCGGAAGACCCGGAGCCGGCCTCTCCGTCGCTTGAGACGCCAGGACCGGCCTTGCAACGGGAATTGCTTGCCCGGATCTTGCGGATCGAACCGGAGAGCGACTGGGAACGGGACTTGCTCATGGCACTGACGCGCATGATCCAGGCCGGGCGTCCCCTCGCTCCAGGTGAACTCGCCAAGATCTACGAACTGGAAGCACGCGGGGCGGATGCCTGATCCGTCCCCGCGCGCTGGGAATCAGTAGGGCATTGTCCGCTTGGAGTGGGTCCGGCCGAGCGTCGCCGTCTCCTCGCGTCCTCCGGCAATGACCAGGATGCCTTCATCTATGCGTTCGGCGATGTTCGTCACCGAGGCCGCCTCAAGATAGGCAATGCCACGCTTCTTGCACGCGTTGAAGATCCGGTCGCGAGCTGCTTGCATCTCCGGTGGGAACGGATCGCGAGGCATCTGGAGGTAGCCGAGTGAGAGGGACAGGTCGCCAGGTCCCATCTCCGCAAACCCGATACCGGGAACGTCCAGGATTTCCTCGCAATTGGCGACGCCTTCCGGGCTTTCGAGCTTGACGCCGAGGAGGAGTTCACCCTTCGGGTTGAGCGGCCAGACGTCACATCGTGAGAGGTACTCGTCGCCGTTCACGCCCCAGATGGGTGTTGCCGACGGTTCGGATCCCTTGCCCCGGAGACCGACCCGCAGGTATGGCTGGCCCTTTGCGTCCGGGCGCTCCACGTAGATTGACGGTGCGCCGTTGAGGCGGGCGAGCGGGGTTGGCAGCATCGGGTCGACGCCCTCCAGATGGTGCGGGTAGCGACACGCCTCCACGAAGGCGCGTACGGCACCGGCGGTCTCGGCCTGGCATAGCAGGATGCCGTGCACGCCGCGCGCGAGGATCTGGCGGAACTGCCAGGACGAGAAGCGCACGTTCGCCTCATCGGTCCCGTTCACCACGGCCTCGACGATGACCGTCGGGGTCCGGTGTCCCGACTTGGTGGGACCTCCGTCGACGAGGCCCTGCATGTAGGCGGCAAGGCCCGTCATGTCGAAGGCGCCGTGCTCCATGCCCACGTTGATGTAGTCGGCCCAGGTGTGGGCATCGTGCTTGCCCTGTTCGTAGGTCAGGACATGCCCGGTGTGGCCACCGGTGTAGTAGATCGGTTGCCCGGCCTCGAGGAGCTCGATTGCCCGGTTGATGCGTGTTGCCACGGTTACCCCTTCCGACGCCAACCGGCTGGCTTGGCGTCGGGTTCAGCGTACGACGCAACAGGGCCTCCGTGCCGTCCGAATGGCGCGGTTCGTCAGGACGCGCGTTCTGTCGACTGACGCTCGGTGCGCTTGTAGACTTTCGCGTACCAGAGGAACCGTGACAGATGGAAATGCGTGACGTCCCATCCCTTCGTGATCGTCTGGCTGATGCCCTTTCCGGGCACACGGCCGACTACCTTGAAATCCGTGTTGAAGAGACCGATGCAACGACCCTGACCTACCGTGGCCGGAGCCTTGAGGAGGCCGGGCGTACCTCGAACCTTGGCGGGTGCGTCCGTGCGTGCGTCAAGGGCGGGTGGGGCTTCGTCTCGTTCAACTCCCTGGAAGGCTTGCGCGCCAAGGTTGACCTCGCGGTCCGCCAGGCCCGCCTGGTCGGCCGTGAGACCACCACCCTCGCCCCGGTCGAGCCCCATGTCGACTTCATCATCCCGACGCTTGTCCGTGACCCGCTGACGGTGTCGCTGGAAGACAAGAAGCGCCTCATGGACGAGTACGTCGAGGCGGCCTGGGCGCAGTCGTCCCGCATCCAGACCACCAATGCCGGGTATGGCGATGCGCGTCGCAAGGTGACCTTCATCAACAGCGAGGGGTCCTACCTGGAGCAGTCGCGTTGCCGGGTCTCGGCGCGCGTGGTGGTGCTCGCCCGTGATGGTGGGAATGTGCAGCAGTCTCGTGCGGTCTTCAGCAGTACCTCCGACTACGACGCGATTGTCGGACGGCACGCCGAAGTCGGCGCCGCGGCGTCACGCGCCGTCGCCTTGCTCGATGCCGCGCCTGCGCCCGGTGGCGAGTTCACGGTGATCTGCGACCCGGCCCTCGCCGGGGTCTTCGCGCATGAGGCCTTCGGGCATCTCTCCGAGGGCGACAACGTCTACGAGAACGAACGCCTGCGCGACATCATGGTGCTCGGCAAGCGCTTCGGCCGTCCGCTCCTCAACATTGCCGACGGCGGCGTGGTCGGTGGGCAACCCGGCACGTTCCGTTATGACGACGAAGGCACACCGACCCAGCGCACGGACCTGATCCGCGAGGGTGTCCTGGTCGGTCGCCTCCATTCCCGCGAAACGGCCGGCAAGATGGGCGAGGCCGCGACCGGGAATGCCCGCGCGCAGTCCTACCGCCACGCGCCACTGGTCCGGATGACCAATACCTTCATCGGGGCGGGCGACAGCTCGTTTGACGAGATGGTCGCCGCGACCCCGCTCGGCATCTTCTGCCGGGACTGGTACGGCGGGCAGACCACGCACGAGCAATTCTCATTCGGGTGTGCCGAGGCCTGGATGATCCGCGACGGCAAGCTGGCCGAACCCCTCCGTGGCACGACCCTCTCCGGCAACCTGTTCACGACCCTTGAGAACATTGACATGATCGGCAACGACCTTGTGTGGGCCGAAGGTGGCGGGACCTGTGGCAAGGGCGGGCAGTCGGCACCGGTCGGCCAGGGCAGTCCGTACATCCGGATCCAGAACGCCCTTTTGGGAGGGAAATGATGGCGAACCCCACGACGCACCTCACCGACCTCTCGCTGCATGACCTCGCCATACAATTGCTTGACCGTGCAAGCGGACGTGTGGAATTGGCGGAGGTCTACGCCTACGACACAACCAGCACCCCGGTGGACTTCGAGGCCAACCGTTTGAAGTCGCTCGAGACCAAGGACACCCGGGGGATTGCCTTGCGGGTCGTCAAGGACGGACGCGTTGGCTTGGCGACAACGACCCGATTGCGTGCGGGATCCGATCTTGACCAGGTCGTTGCCGACGCGGTCGCCCTTTCCGTCTTCGGAGCCGAAGCGAAGTTCGACCTGCCGGGTCACATCGTTCCTACCCCGGTGACGATCTATGACCAGGCGACGTCCGACTTGACTGTCGAGACGATGGTCGGGCTCGGTCAGGAGATGATTGACCACGTCCGTGCCTATGATGCCGACATACTCTGTGAGGCCGGTGTACGCCGTGCGATCGAGAGTGTCGTTCTCGTGAACTCGCGGGGCGGCGAGGGTGCGTATCGCAAGAGCAGTTACGCACTGGTCATCGGCGGGCAACTGATCCGTGACACGGACTTCCTTTCCATCTGGGAGTACGACACGCAGTGCGGGGTCACGATCGATGCGAAGGCCCTCGCCGAGGCGGCGGTGCGCAAGTTCGAGATGGCCAAGCCGATTGCCCAGGTACGCACGGCCCGGATGCCGGTGATCTTCACGCCCCGCGGGGTGGCAAGCGTCCTGCTATCCCGTTTCGGGGTCAGCCTTTCCGGGAAATCGGTCCTGCAGGGCAGTTCGGCCCTTTCCGAAAAGCGGGGCGAGACGGTCTTCGACGCCCGGCTTTCCCTTGCGGACGATGCAACCATTTCGGGGGTATCCGGTGCGGCGCCATTCGACGACGAAGGCACGACGACCCGACGCCTGGAACTGATCCGGCACGGGGTCGTGGACGCTTTCTATTACGACCGGCAGACCGCCGGGCTTGCCGGGACCGAGACCACCGGGCACGGCTACCGGGGTGCGGAGACCCTTCCGTCCCCCTCCACCAGTGTCGTGTGCATTGCGCCGGGAGAGACCCCCCTTTCGGACATGATCGGTGGCATCGAGGAAGGTCTCCTGATCGAAAGCATGACAGGCACCTTTGCCGGGAACATCTTTTCGGGCGACTTCTCGGGGAACGTCCACATCGGGTTCAAGATCGAACACGGCAGGATCGTCGGGCGGGTCAAGGACACGATGGTTGCCGGCAATATCTTTGCCGACATGAAGGACCTCGGTGGCCTCTCTGACACGGCCGATTGGGTTGGTGGAAGCGTGCGGTCACCACATATCCTGTTCCGTGAGCTGGGCGTCTCCGCGAAGGTCTGATGCCTGTCAGCGAGGCGAGGCCGGATCCGGTCTCGCCTCGGTTGCGCGACTCTTCGTCCGTGATCCCGTTATGTACATCGCGCGAACCGTCGCGTTGGGTGCGGGTGTGCGCGATGCGTGCCCGTCAATGGATCGGACATGACGCACACGGACGAGGTACCGGCTTTGGTCGGACTGTTTGGGACCGATGGCCGGTAGAACCGAGACGCCTGCACCGATGCCCCGCCCACGTAGCGGGCGCAGTGGGTCGCGTCCTGCATTCCCCGAACCCTTCGGAGGTGCGCCCGAGGCAGCCAGCCGGCGCAACATCGGCAATGATCCGTCGTACCTCCGTCCATCTCGCCTGCCTCCACGACCGCCACGCACCCGCCGTCTGGAGGTCATCCTTACTGGCGGGGGCCTCTTCCTCCTTCTGACGGTGGTGTGGTCCTGGTGGGCACAGGGTGGGTCATCCCGGTTGGCCCCGGCGACACCTGTTCCGACGCCACCCCCTGCGGTAACGGTCGCGGCGATGGGCCCTCCCGCTGTTCCGACGGCGACGCCGAAGCCTCCGATCGAGTTCTCGTTCGCCAGGTTCGAGTCCGATCCTGCCATCGTCACGGGCGCGCCGTCCGCGGGCGTGCCGAACATCTCCGGTGAGGCCGGGATCATCGTGGACGTCACGCAACGTGAGGTCCTGTACGCGAAGCAACCCCACAAGCAGATGCTCATTGCCAGTACCACCAAGATCATGACCGCGATGGTCGCGCTTGACCACGCGCCGATAGATCGCGTCTTCGTGGTGCCACCCGAAGCCACTCGCATCGACCCCGATAACACCGTGATGGGCCTCGCTACCGGCGAACAACTGTCCCTTGAAGAACTGCTATACGGCCTGATGCTTAACTCGGGAAACGATGCTGCCGAGGCGATTGCGTATGGCGTTGGTGGGGGCGGTGCCGCGGGCCGGGCGCGGTTCATCGGTTGGATGAACGAGAAGGCCGCGACCCTTCAGTTGCGGAACACCCGGTTCGCCAATCCTTCCGGGCTTGATGACCCCGCACACTACTCGTCACCGTACGACCTCGCCGTGATGGGCACTGCGTTGCTGGGTTACCCGGATCTGCGCACCATTGTCCGCACCCCCCGCAAGATCATCGAGTCAAGCAAGGTGCCCGGACGTGTCCACGGTTGGTTCGGGCCGGTGAACCTGAATAGCCTTCTTACGAGTTACCGGGGAGCCATCGGCCTCAAGCCCGGATACACCGAGGATGCGGGCTACACCCTCGTCGCAGCTGCGGAACGTGATGGCCGCACGGTCGTCAGTGTGACCCTCAACTCACGCCGCCATTTCAGTGATTGCGCGCAACTCATGGATTTCGGGTTCCGACGGGCGTCGCAACTCGCGGCATCGGGATAGGAATTCCGTCCCCGCCGCAGTGGGTGCGTGTCGCCCGTTCAAATCCCATGCGCATCCTCATCACCGGCGGCGCCGGCTTCATCGGCAGTCTCATTGCCCAGGCATACCTTGACCGTGGTGACCACGTCGTGATCGTGGATAGCCTGGTCACAGGGACCGCCTCGCAAGTCCCGGTTGGCGCGACATTGATCGAACAGGACATCCGCGACCCGGACCTCGTCCGGACCGTGACCGAACATGGCCCGTTTGACGTCATCAGTCACCATGCAGCCCTCAAGGATGTCCGCAAGGCGCTCCTCGACCCGCGCGCCGACGCAGATGTAAACATTCTTGGCATGATCAATGTGCTCCGGGCCGCTGCCGAGGGTGGTGCGGGTCGTTTGGTCTTTGCCTCGTCGGCGGCGGTCTACGGTGATGCGAAGGTCTTCCCGACCCCGGAGGACGTGGAGTGCATCCCGATTTCGCCGTATGGCATTTCCAAGATGACGGGCGAACTGTATGGGCGCTACTTCGCCCTGAACCGCAGCCTCCCGGTCATTGCCCTCCGCTACGGCACGGTGTACGGGACCTTCACACCTGAGGCAAGCGAGGCCGGGGTGATCACCATCTTCACCCGTCGGCTTTTGTCTGGTGACGTCCCGGTCATCTATGGCGATGGATTGCAGACACGCGACTTCGTCAATGTGGAGGACATCGTGCGTGCCAACATCCTCGTTGGTGATGCCCCGATGCATGCCCCTTGGGCGGTCTACAACGTCTCGACCGGTGTTGAGACCAATGTCAACGACCTTGCTGGGACCCTGATCTCACTGTCGGGTGCAAACTGCAGTCCCCGGTACGAGGGGGCCAAGGCGGGGGAGGTACGGCGCAACTTGCAGGATGCATCCCGGCTCCGCGAGGCCGTCGGGTGGGCGCCGGAAATCCAGATTGGCCAAGGTCTCTCTGCCGTGGTTGAAGCGACCCGTCATGGCAGTCGCGGCTAGGCGCACTGTCGGATGACCGTGCTTGTCCTGGGTGCTGGGTACATCGGCGCGGCGCTGATCGCCTCGCATCTGCAGTCCGGTGACCGCGTCGTGGCGATGGACAACGGTTTCGCCACCGACTGGGACGCCATTGAGCGCCTCATGGAAGGTGGCCCGGCGAAACTCGTGCGTGGCGACATCCGAGACGTTTCCTCGCTTGCGTCGGTGATTTCCGATGCCTGGCCGGTCCGGGTGGTCTACCTGCTCGCGGCGCAGGCGAGTGCAAACCCGGACGCGGCCACCCCGGAATACACCGAAGAGACGAACTTGAGAGGCCCCCGCCTCGTCCTGGAGGCGGTCAGGGATGCCTCGCGTGCCGCCGGGTCGCCTCCCCCACCGGTTGTCTACGGCAGCTCATTCCATTTGTACGGACCCGGACTGCTTGGCGAGATCGATGAGGCATGTCCGATTGGCCCCCAGGCCGATCTCTCTCATCTTTCGAAGGTCTACGCTGAGCGACTTGGTGAGATGCACGCCAACCGTGACGGCATGACGGTTGTCCCCGTCCGCCTTGGGATCGTCTACGGCATCGGGCCCGTGACCAAGCGCGACTTCCGGTTTGTCACCGTGCCACATGCGTTCGCTCTCCGTCGTCTCGGTGGCTTGCCGGTCACCGTCAATCCTTCGGGCGCGAGGCCTTTGGCATTCTGTCATCTTGACGATGCGGTTGCGGCCCTTCGCCTCGCACCTGTTGGCATCGCGCCAGGGGCGTTCGCTCCTGCCAATGCGGCTACCGAAGTTCTGACCGTTCCCGAAGTGTTGTTCCGGGTCGATGCATCGGCGCGGGAGTTTGGCGTTGTGGTTCCCGATGCCGGTCTGGGTGAACCGACTGCGTCTGCTGGCCGGTTCCGGGTCCAGTCGAGGCTTGCGTCGGTCGGGTGGCACCCGAGGCGCGATGTTGCTGGTTCGATGCCGGGCATCCTGCGCCACTACGCGGGCCAGCCGGTCAGTGCACCTCGGTCCGACGCGCCGAACGACCTCCGTCGTGACACCTGAGACAGGCGGGAGACGTTGCGCCATCGGGAGGCGGACACAAATGCCCGAAGCTCGGACGCGGCACACGCCACCCGGTGTTCTGCTCAAGGCCCGACCACTGCCAAGACAGCTCGAGGACCGGATTGCCGATCCGATGCCTGACGGGATCGAGCTCTACATCCACGAAGATGACGTGTCCGGCGAACCGGGTGATGATCGTTGGCGCGATTCGCTGCGGTCCCGGTTCGATGCCATCACGCCGCGCCTCACTCCGGGGTTCTCATGGATCGTCGAGGGCCCGGTCTGGTCGCTCGACGGCGAACTCTTCGGCCTTGGCGGGAACCGTGCCATTGACCGCCTCCTTGTGGAACGCCTCGTGACACTCGCCAACGATATCGGGGCGTGGGCGGTGAACATCCACGCTGTCGATGGCTCACCTGATCCACTCGTTGTTTCCGACGACGTCCGGAACTACGCTATCGAACGGGCCATCCCGTTTCTTGACTGGTATGTTGGGATTTGTCAAGATGCGGGTCTGGCCCCGCTGATCGAGAACGTCCCCCCAATCTGCCGGATGCGTCGCGGTGCGTTCATCTTCACGCCCCACGGTGTCGAACCGGGAGACCTGCTTGCACTCTGCAAAGCGGTCCCGGGCCTGCGTTTGACTGTCGATACCTCTCACGCGCAGCTTGCGGTAAACGCGTTGCGAGGCGTGCCTCCACCGGAGGGTTCGCCCGAAAGCGTTGCCCTAGCCGGAGCTGTCTACCGGCAGCGCGGCGAGGCAGGCGGACCGTTGACCCTGATGGAGTTCGTGACCCCGCTGCTTGGTGTCACGGCCAGTGTCCACGTGTCCAATGCGGCCGGATTGCTGGATGAGGGACTTCCGTACGATCAGGGCGATGCCGACCTCGATGAGATAGTCCGTTACCTTGCGCCATACGTCAGAACCTTCGTGACCGAACCGCTTGACAGTGATGAGGACAACGCTGTCGAGAAGCGGCGCATGCAGGGCTCCCTGAACAGGTGTCTCGGCAAGGACCCATGGTGACCAAGTGAGCAGGAATTCCGTTAGCCCGGTGGTTCCGGGGGCCGACCGTCAGTGAATGTGTCGCAAGAAGTCGACTGGGCCATCCTGACTGGCCGTCCCCAGCCGGTCCTCGACGAAGGTGCCGTTGCCGACGCTCTGCAAGGTCGTCCAGTGGTGGTGACAGGTGCGGCAGGATCATTGGGATGGCCATTGTCGATGGCGATCGCCAGGGCGAAGCCGTCCCGACTGGTGCTGTTCGACTGGCACGAAAGCAGCCTGTTCCGCCTTCGCCAGGCCCTTGTGTCCGTTGCGCCGGATGTTCCCGTACAGGCGGTCCTTGGTGACGTGCGTGACGCGACCCGTCTGGTTCGCGTGTTCACCGAGGTGCGTCCGGCGACGGTCTTCCATCTCGCGGCCTACAAGCACGTTCCTTGGGGGGAGGAGGATCCGACGGCGTTCGCGTCGGTGAACGTACTCGGTGCCCATGCCGTGATTGGCGCGGCCACTTCTGCCGGAGTCGGGCGGATCGTCTATCCGTCAACCGACAAGGCGATTGACCCTCCCAGCCTCTACGGGGCAACCAAGCGACTGGTCGAGGCGCAGCTCCGGGTCGCGGCGAGCTCCGGCGGACCGACATGCACGATCGCGCGGTTCGTGAATGTCCTTGGCAGTCAGGGTTCCGCTCCGGAGACATTCGCCCGGCTGATCCGTCAGGGAGAGCCGCTCTCGGTTACCGACCCGGCAATGCGCCGTTACTGGATCACCCCGGCCCATGCCACGCTTCTTCTCCTGCACGGGGGGTGCCTGTCCGAGGATGCGGTCATCGTGGCCCCGGATGCTGGGGAGGAGATCGAGGTGATCGAGATTGTGCGACGCCTTGCCGGGCAACTTGCTCCCGGGAAACCCGCCCCTGAAGTCCGGGTGACCGGGGCGCGTCCGGGCGAGCGGCTTGCCGAACCGCTTGTCGCCCCCCATGAGGTGCTCGTGCACGTGCCATTGCCGGGGTTGCTTGCGGTGCGAGGTATCCGCTCACTTGATGCCAGGGCGGTTGGTGACGCCGTGGGCGAGATTGGGCGACTGCTATCCGTCGGTGCGCCTGATGGCGAGGTCCGCAATACGCTCTTCACCGATACGTGGACGCTACGGTAGCCTCGTCGCATGTTTGTGGACTTCCTTGGCGGGTACTCATCTCTGGGCGCAACCTTTCTGGTCGCATTGGCGGCCGCCGGTGTCCTGACGCCGGTTGCCATGCGCTGGAGCGTGGCGGTCGGGTTGGTCGACCACCCCCGACCGGGTGAAGTCCAGCGGACGAGCGTGCCCCGCGCGGGCGGGCATGCCATCTACATTGCGTTCATTGCCGCGGTTGCGTTCAGTCTCCTGATCGCGCCGCGCGAGGAACGCGAGTGGATTCGTCTTGCCGGACTGGTGGCCGGGATCGCAGTGCTTGTTCCGTTCGCAGTGTGGGACGATTTCAGGCGCCTGGGCCCGTTCCCGCAACTCCTCGCTCAGGTCTTGTGCGCAACGATCCCGGTGATGTTCGGCATCACGATGAGCAGCATTTCCAATCCTCTCGCGCCACCGCCATTCGGGGGGCAAATCCCGTTGCCGGCGTGGATCGCCGTGCCTGCGACGATCATCTGGCTCGTGCTGATGATGAACAGCATGAACTGGCTTGACACCATGGATGGTCTTGCCGGGGGGGTAGGCGCAATCGCGTCGGTCTTCCTGGTGGTCGTGTGCATTGGGCTCCGGCAGGAAACGATTGCCCTGCTGCCAATCGCCCTCGCTGGCGCGTGCCTGGGCTTCATCCCCTACAACTTCCACCCTGCCCGGGTCTTCATGGGCACCACTGGGTCGATGTTCCTCGGGTATGCGCTTGGGGTGATCGGACTGATCGGAGGCGCGAAGCTCGCAAGCACGATGCTTGTGCTTGGTGTCCCGGTGCTTGACGCGGTCCTCGTGATTGTCCAGCGGTTGGCCGGTGGCCGAAGTCCTTTCCGGGGTGGCGACAATGCCCATCTGGTTCATCAGTTGCGAATGGCTGGCCTCGGGACACGCCAGATCGCACTCCTGATCTACGCCCTCTGCGCCCTCTGCGGCGCAATGGCAACCGCGCTGGTGCGGGTCGAGAAGTTCTATGCGTTCGGTGCACTGATCCTCGCGGTTGCAGGCCTTTTCGCCTTCGTTCGCGTCAGGACAGTCACGGCCCCGCGACGCGTCGGCTAGGTCAATCCTGCCGGAAAGCCCCCGGGCGCGAAGCGGTGGTGAAGACATGTGCGGCGCGGTGGCGTGCGGCCTCGAACAGGCTCAAGACCACGAAAGCGGGCAACGTTGATGCCTGGCGTTTCCAGCGTGACGGTTGTTTGACGAGACGATAGAGCCAGTCAAGACCCGCATCGCGGATCCACGTCGGGGCGCGGCGTACCCTTCCGGCCATGAAGTCGAGTACGCCACCGACACCGATCGCGATGCCAACGTCGAGACCATCGAGGTTTCGTGCAATCCAGCGTTCCTGCTTCGGAGCTCCGTAGGCGACGAGCAGGAGGTCGCAGCGACCGGCTTGCCGGATTGCATGGCGTGTCTCAAGATCGCCGTTTGGAGAGGCGTCGCCTGCGAACGTCCCTGCAATCTCGATTCCCGGGAACCTTCTTGCCAGACTGGCCGCAGCCTCTTCCGCGACGCCCGGCGCGCCGCCAAGCAGGAAGACGCGCCATTTTCGCTCCGGAGCGAGGGCTGCAAGCCCGTACGCAAGGTCGGTACCCCGAACCTGCGCCCGGAGCGGCATGCCCGCCAGACCGGCGGCGATTCGCAGGCCGACGCCATCCGGGATTGACAGGCACGACCTCTCAAGGATCGACCTGAAGTCGGTGTGCCAGCGTGCGAGCATCACGAACTCCGGGTTCGGCGTCACGACATAGCGCGGTCCAAACGGGCGGCCGGAGCCGTCTCCAGACGCCGGGATCACTGACGCGCAGTACTCGATGGCTTCGTTATAGGTCACGTCGTCGATACGGACGCCGAGAATCAGTCGCGGGATCCGTGGCATCGGTGGCAAGCCACTATCGCGGTTCACCGCAGAAGGCTCAGACATTGTCGGTCAATCCGGAATCTGCCATGCACCCCGCCGCCGGTCCGTCTACGCATGCCCGCGCGGACGCATCCACTTCCGAACGAACCACCCTTGCATCGCGGTTGCATGACCGGACCGCGACGGTCGGGATCATCGGACTCGGGTTCGCAGGCCTCCCGTTGGGTGTGGCGCTTGCAAGCGCGGGGTTCCGCGTCATCGGGGTTGACCTCGATGCCTCGAAGGTCGATGCGATCAACGCCGGGCGCTCGCCGATCGCTGACGTACAGGACGATGTGCTCGCGGCGCTTCGCACCAGTGGAAAGTTCGAGGCAACAACGGAGTACTCCGCTCTGGCCGCGGCCGACAGCGTGACCATCTGCGTCCCGACCCCACTGCTTCCCGGACACGTCCCTGACCTGACATACATCGAATCGGCGGTCGATGCATTGGCACCGTACCTGCACCCGGAGATGCTTGTGGTGCTTGAAAGCACCACCTATCCCGGTACGACCGAGGAAATCATCCAGCCGCGTGTCGAGGTGCGAGGTCTTCGCGTTGGCGTGGATGTGTTCATAGGGTTCGCACCGGAACGCATTGACCCTGGTGCGACAAGCAGTCCCGGGCTTACCGTCCACAGTGTGCCGAAACTCGTCGCCGGCGCGACCCCGGCATGTCTGATGCACGTGCAGGCTCTATACGCATCAATCGTGGATCGTCTGGTCCCGGTCTCCTCCCTGCGTACCGCGGAGATGGCAAAGCTGGTTGAAAACAGTTTCCGCATGGTCAACATCGCATTCGTCAATGAAGTGGCCCTCATGTGCGACCGCCTCGGAATCGACGTCTGGGAGGTGATCGACGCGGCCGCCACGAAGCCCTACGGTTTTCTCCCGCACTACCCCGGTCCCGGACTGGGTGGGCACTGCATCCCGGTCGATCCGTACTATCTGGTTTGGAAACTCAAGACCCTGAACATGCCGTCACGGTTCATTGAACTCGCTGGCGAAATCAATCGTGCAATGCCCGCGCACGTCGTGTCGAAGGTCGCGACGGCACTTGAGGCACGCGGTTTGACCGTCCGCGGATCGCGCATCCTCGTCCTGGGCGTGACCTACAAGCGCGATGTGGCTGATGTCCGCGAATCGCCAAGTCTTGACATTCTTGGTTTACTTGCTGGCCGTGGCGCGGTTGTGGCCTACCACGATCCCTATGTGCCGGTTCTTGATGTTCCGGTACAGGCACCGGGCACGATTGACATCCACGGTGCGCCGATTACGCTTCACCGTTCGGATCTCCTCGAGGGATTGGCTTCGAGCGACTGTGTCGTGCTAGCCACTGATCACACGTCCTACGACTGGGATGTCGTGGTGCGGACCGCCCGGTTGATCATCGACACCAGGAACGCTCTGCGTCATGTTGGCGCGCCTGCCGTTCCAAATGATGGGACGCGTGCCGCAATCGTCAAACTCTGATCCGCCTCCTGACAGGTACCGTGTTTCAACTTCCACCGTTCATCAAGCCTCCACCCCGCCCTAAGGAGGTCGTTCGTCCTCCTGGCTTCGGCGAGGTCGTCATGGAACCTCCCCCTGGCTTCGGCGAACCGCCCGACCGGGCCCGTTGGTCGTGGCGACGGCGTATCACCTTTGCCGTTTCCTCGTTGCTGTTCGTCCTCGTGCCACTTGGGATCGGTGCCGGCCTCTACCGGTCGTCGGGTGATGTCACGAACCTCGTCTTCGATGTCCTGATGATGACTGCGTGGGTCACGTCACCGTCGGATCGTCCGCCGGAACCGGTCGGTGTGGGAACCCCGATGCCGGACGGCACACCGGCACCGGAGGCACCTCGGTTCGAGGCATCCCAGCTCGATGTTCCGGAGTGGTCGAGCAAGGAACGGGTCAACATCATCCTTCTTGGCACGGACCGCCGAGACAACGAACCCGATGTCACACGGACAGACACGTTGCTGATCGTCTCGATTGATCCGGTGACGAAATCAGCTGGCGTCCTCTCTCTCCCGCGCGACCTTTGGGTCAACATCCCGGGATATGGGTTTGAGCGGGTCAACACGGCATTCGAGATCGGCGAGTTCCAGAAGAAAGGTGGTGGGCCAGCACTTCTCAGGAAGACCATTGAGGGTCTCCTCGGGGTGCCAATCCACCACTACGCGTTGGTCGGCTTCACTGGCTTCCGGAAGGTCGTCGACCAACTCGGCGGGGTTGTCGTCGACGTGGAGCGCCCATTCCGCGATGACGAGTTCCCATCCGGCAACTATGGGACCAGGCGAATCCTCTTCCAGACCGGTTTGCAGGTCCTGGATGGTGAGACGGCCCTGTGGTTTGTGCGATCCCGGCACGCGGACAGCGACTTTGGACGCAATCGTCGCCAGAGGCAATTCCTTCTGGCTGTCCGACAGCAGGCCCTGCAGTTGAACATGATCACCAAGGCGCCAGCCATGCTTTCATCGATCATGGATAGTGTCAAGACCGATCTGCGTACTACGGAAATCCTTTCACTCGCGCGTATGGCGAAGGATGTCGAGACGTCCAAACTCGTGAGCCGCGCGGTCGACGAATCGATGGTGAACCCGTGGATGACGCCAGGTGGTGCCGCCGTTCTTCTTCCTGAGCCTGCGGCAATCCGGCAGGTCGTTCAGGAGGTCTTCGGTACTCCCGGCAAGCTGCCCACGCTCCCCGTCATGCGGGCGCCTCCCGTTGTGTCAACGCCAGATGTCCTCAGTGCGCCCATCGCGGTCAATCCCGTGTCATCGACGCCGGGAGGCGCAACGGCGACGCCAATGGACCTTCCCGGAAGTCGCTCCGGCTCATTCTTCATCACGCCGAGTGTCGTGCCGACCCGCGTGCCGGCGTCTGTGACACCTGTGAACCTGCTCCGGGGACCATCGACAGTGACCCCTGTCTCGTCCGGTGGCGCGGTTACCGGAATGGGTGCCGGGACCGGCACGGTCCCGCAGGCAACTGCATCGCCCGGTGCGGTTGGAACGCGGGGCGTCGAGACGCCTTCAGGTATCACTACCGGTCCTGCGGGAACTGTGGTCCGTGGACCTGTCATGCCGGCCGGCACCGTAGTGGTGACGGTCGTTACTTCCAATGCGGGCACGCAGAACCCCGTTGGTGGGGCGGTGGTACCACCAACGGCCGTGGCGACCCTTCCAGTTGGTCCCACAAGTGTCCCGGCGGTTTTGACGCGCGTGCCGACGGTTGCGCCAACCACCGTGCCGAATTCGGTGGCGACCCCGGTGGTTGCTGTTCCGACCGTGACCGCGCCGGTACCAGTGGCGCCAACCGTGAATGTCCCACCGACCGCCGTGCCCCGGTCGCCAACACCGGCGTCACGCTAGCTTCGTTCCATGCCGGTTCTCTACCCGAGGCGGGACGCGTACGCCCGATGTTCAGGCGACAATCCGCCAAGCGGCGAGAGAGAACAGCACCAGGACGGCGAGCGCCATCCCGAGGGCAGTGCGCGCCAGTACTCGGTCACGCCGAACAATCGCGGTTGCAATTGCGGCGTTACCTGCCCAGATGATCAGTCCAAAGATGGGTAACCGGTAGATTTCCGATTTTGCTGCGATGCTGTCCACTTCACCGTACACATTGAAGTGCATGGCGATCAGTTCGGGAAACGAATCGAACCGCTGCCACAACGCCGCGTACAGGCCGGCGTTGAGTGTGATCGCGCTGAGCAGAAGCAGGACTGACCAGGTGTCACGCCAGATCGGGCCAGACCCGCCACGCATTGGGGCCTTGAACCGACCGGTTGGCCGGCCGAGCGGGTTCTCAGACGTTGGCTCGGCGATCAGTGAGGGGTCTCCGTGGACGTGTGTGCGGCTGCCGAAGCATCGCCGTAGACGCCGTGAACCCAGTGGGGACGCTTGGGATCCTCACCGCGGACTGCCCGGAAGTACACATCTTGCAGTTGCCGGGTGATCGGGCCAACGGCGCCGGTCCCGACTTTGCGGTGGTCAATCTCGATCACCGGGGAAATCTGCGCCCCAGTTCCACACAGGAAGACCTCATCGGAGTTGTAGAGCTCGGATCGGCCGACATTTCGCTCGACCGTTGGCAAGCCCAATTCCTGCTGAGCGAGCTCCATCACCGCGTTCCGGGTGATCCCGACGAGGATGTTCTCACCCTTCGCCGGGGTCACCAAGGTGTCGCCCTGGATCAGGAAGATGTTCTCGGCGCTGCCCTCGGACACGTTGCCGGCCTGGGTCAGCATGATGGCTTCGTCGTACCCGTTCTCAATCGCTTCGGTCTTGGCGAGCGCCGAGTTTACGTAGAGGCCAGTGACCTTGGCGGACGGCGGGATCATGTTGTCATCCATGCGTCGCCACGATGAAACGCCGCACTTGATGCCATCATCAATCGGGATGTAGTTCCCCATCGGGGCCGTGAAGATGCAGAAGCCATCCTCGATGTCGTGCAACCGCACGCCGATCATTTCCCGGCTCTTGAAAGCAAGGGGACGGATGTACACATCCTCGCGGTAGCCGTTACGCCGGACAAGCTCGATCGTGATCCGGGTGAGTTCCTCCACCGAGAACGGCAAGTCGATGCGGAGCACACGGCATGACCGGTGCATGCGCTCGAAGTGCGCCTCGGCCTTGAGCACATACAACTCTTCGTGCCCGCTGTTCCAGTAGGCACGGATACCCTCGAAGCACCCGGTCCCGTAGTTGAGCGCATGGGTCATCACACTGACTTTGGCGTCGACAAACGGCATGAATTGCCCCTTGAAGAAGCACCACTCACCGGCAACGCTCATGAACGACTCTCCTGCGGGTAGGTTGGGCGTTCCCCGATGGGGGGCGGCCAGATCGCGAGTATACCCGCGTCCAGGTGGATCAGACGGCTTCGCAACCCGGTGGAATGCGGTTGGCCCACGGGCGCGCGCGTTCAAGCTGCCCGGCCAACCTGAACAGTGTCGACTCGTCGCCAAACCGTCCGGCAATCTGCACGCCGATGGGAAGTCCGGCATGGCTCCAGTAGAGGGGCACACTCATTGCCGGCTGGCCAGACACATTGAACGGTGTCAATGATGAGACGAAATGGAAGACCGTTTCGGCATTCCGCTCAAGTGCCTTGACCAGTCGCATGACCGGTCCGGCATTGGTACGCACGAGGGCACGCAAGAGGATTTGCTCGAACCCCTGCGGGCCAATCGCCCCATGTGGCGGGGGCGGGGTGGTCAAGGTTGGTGTCAAAAGGACGTCATACTTGGTGAAGAACTCACCGAGTTCGCGGCAGACCTTCCACAGGGTCTGTTGGGCCTGAACCAGTTCATGCGCGCGGATCTGGCTTCCTGCGAGGTAAAGCGCCCACGTCTCGGTTTCGACGTCTCTCCAGGTGAAGGCCCGGCCCGTCAAGGCGCCTAGCTGGCGCACCAGTGCGGCGACCTCTGTTGCCACAACCGTCAGGAACGCCCGGTTGAACGCAATCGCGTCGATCCGGGGCGCTGCGATTTCGACCTCATGGCCTAGCGAGCGCATCAGGGTTGCGGCATCGTGAGCTGCGTCCACGCAGTCCGGGTGCACCGTGCCACCTGTGAGCGGCACGGTCGTCAATGCAACCCGCAACCGTCCGGGTTCGGTTGTCACGTTTTGCAAGTACATCCCGGTTGGGTTCGGTGCGACAAATGGACTGCCAATCTCGGGGCCACGGGTGGCATCCAGGAACGCCGCACTGTCCCGCACACTCACGGTGAGCGCATGGCGGGTGGCAAATCCCTGCCAGGGGAGCGTGTGTTGCGGTCCGTCGGGCGTGCGCCCACGGGTTGGCTTCAAGCCGAAGACCCCGTTGCAACTCGCCGGGATCCGGAGTGAGCCGCCCCCATCGCCTCCCGTGGCGATGGGCACCATTCTCATCGCCACGGCAATGCCGGATCCACCGCTTGAACCACCGGCAGTGCGGTCTGGTGCCCACGGGTTCCGTGCCGTCCCGTACGCAACGGGTTCGGTAACTCCAGTAAGGCCGAACTCAGGACAGTTCGTCTTTCCGCAGATCACGGCGCCGGATGCTCGCCAGCGACGGGCAATCTCGCTGTCCTCGCGAGACACATTCCCAAGCAATGACGCACTACCCGCCTGGTACGGCGTGCCTGCAACTTCCCCGTCAAGATCCTTCACAAGAAGGGGCACGCCGTGGAATGCCCCTTCCCCCAGGCCGCTCGCAATCATGCCTCGCCCAAAGTCGTCCAGCCGATGGACCACCGCATTGACCCGCGGGTTCAACCGGTCAATCCGCTCGAGGGCACTGTCTAGGACGTCGGTCGCCGTCACCTCGCCCTTCCGGATCAGGTCGGCTAGGGCTAGTCCGTCAAGGTGCGAGTATTCCCGGAACGTTGCCATTGCAGTCCCCGATCATCAAGGCCCGAGCCGGCCAGCCACTGACCGGCATTTTCCATTGCGTCAGGATCGCCTGATGACCAGCAACCAGTCATCAAGGGCTTCCCCTTCCGGCGGTGTGACTTCTTCTGAAATCTCGAATGGGTCGCTGACTGATCCATCGCGCGGGTTTCGCCATTCACCCATGAGGGCGCCCGTGTGGGTGCCACGGATGCCTTCGAGGTCGAGAGTGGTCCCTTCGGAACTGCCGAAATAGACCGCCGTCACCGAACCCGAAACGTCCTGGGCCGCGGTGACCCAACTCGTGAAGCGTCCGTTGTCACCCGGCTGGGTGAGAACCAGCGATTGGGCGGGGCGCAGGTCCCACCACGGCATCGACTGCAGGTGGGTGCGCAGATGCTGAAGCCCTTCGGCACCGGGGAACTGGAGAGCCTCGCGCCATGACTTCGCGACACCGGTCGTGTAGTGGCCCTTCGGTCGCTTGCCGCCCTCATCCCATGCCCAGACCCCATGCGCACCATACGTTGCGCCGGCCGGTGCGGAGACCAGGAAGCTCGCGTACAGGGCACGACGGGTATCACGTGCCGTGAACCGTCCCACCCATCCGGCGGGCACGCCGATCATTACGTACATCCGGTTATGGTCCTCATAGCACGCTTCGAGGTTGATGATCGCCTGGTGACTGTTCGTGTGGGCCTCCTTGGTCAGGGGGCCATCCTGCAACCACCTCCAGGACAGGATCCCTCCGCCATGTCCACTCTGGTACCCGATGATGTCCACCCATGGTTCGTCCGCGAACTCGGGGCCGACCCACTGGATGCCACCGGGATGGATGGCCACCGGCGGACGTCCGGCGTTTCCGTCGGTTCCGAATACTTCGCGTCCGATCCGGTGCCACCGTTCGGCCTTTTCGCCCGCGTAATCCCCGTCACCGTTCAATATGAACACCACCGGGTGTGCGTGCCATCGCGCCACGAGGTAGCGGGCAAGCACCACGGCATCATCCTCTGAAAGGAACTGGCCGGGGTTGTGTTCGATCACTGGCTGCGCCGGAACCGTATCCGGATCGATGGTGCTGTCCTCGATCATCACCACGTCACCGGGGTCGACCTCCGTGGTCTCGATCGCCCAGAGGAGAACCGGGACGCCGGCGATGCCGTGGTCGACCAACGCATCGAGTCGTGCGTCCAGGATCTCGAAGAACCCGGGGTTGATGCCCATGAGGGAGTTGCCGTCGAGGACCAGTGCCGGTCCGTGCGGTCCGGCGTCCGGAAGCGCCCTCCACGATGACGTCACGAATTGCGAAACCGTCACGCCTTGCGACTGTCTGGTGGCGACGTAATGTTCCCAGTCTTCATCGGTTGCCACCATCGGACCGTTCCAAGCGGTATCCCCAATCCATAGGAATGGGGTCCCGTCGGCATACTCCAAGTGACTCGTTCCTGGTCGATGTCGCGGATGTCCATGCTTGTAGAGGGGATTCGACCCCTCGTATGGCGCACATTCCACGTCGCCCACTGCCGGGGTAATCGAGACCGGATTTCCGCTGTGGGTGGCCGACGCTTCGAATGACCAGCGACCAGGTTCCGTCAGGACCGCGCGGCTCTTGAATGAGGACCCACCGTCCCAGAACAGGGGCGTGGATGATGTCGCGCCTGATGGGGAGGTCCATCGAACCTGCCCAACGATGTCGCGGAGTGGGTCAGATCCTTGCGGGACATCGACGTGGCCGGTGAACGTGGCGCGGCCCCAGACGTGAACCGGCGTAAGCGTGGCGGTATCGGACAATCGAAACTCCTCAACGGGACACGGTGGTGCGCATGGTGTTCTTGGCTTGAGCTGCGCCCTGACCTGATCCTCAGGGTGTCGGTATATCCTGCCGTGGCATCCGGGTGCCAATGGTTGGAGGCGTCGTGGTCTTGCAGGTCGCACGTTCTCTGGCAGCCTTGCCCAATGCGCACGCCGTGAGACCGGACCCCATGCCACTGGGAGTCTCGTCGGTACGGTTCGGATCGGGCACAAACGGAGTACCGGGCACGGAGTTTGGAAGGGGTTGCGATGGGACAAGTGGGCGAATGGCCGGACGAACTTATCCCGTTGGATGCGCATCCAAATCCAAGCGACAGGTATGCGGCCGCGTCGTGGGCCAGACAACTCCTGATCCGCCGTGACTGGGTCGTTGTGGATACCGAGACCACGGGCCTCACGAATACGGACCAGGTCCTGCAGGTCGCGGTCCTTGATCCGTCCGGGCGGATTCTTGTGGACACGACTGTTCGACCGACCTGTGAAATCCATCCGCGTGCATCCGAGGTCCACGGCTTCACGATCGAGAGCCTTGGATCCGCACCGACGTACGATCAGGTTCACGATGCCATCGTGAGTCACCTAGCCGGACGTCGGGTCATCGCCTACAACTCTCCATTTGATCAACGACTGCTTGCCCAGTCCGCGGTTGCATGGGGTCTGCCTCCCGTGGAGAGCCTGTGGGAATGCGCGATGCGACGGTATGCACAATACGTTGGATCCCGCCGCCGACCGGGTTCCGAGTACACCTGGCACAAGTTGCCACGCGGGGCAGAGCCGGAAGCAATACATGGTGCGCGTGATGATTGCTTACTCACTTTGAAGCTCATCAGACACATGGCTCGACCGTTGGTTTCGTCATCGTGACAATTTATGCCCCTTAGCACGTCCATGTTGCTGTTTTCGCGTTGACGGCATTACAGTTGTTACAAGCGTCCGGGGGGAATGCGTCTACTTGAAGTAGGTCGCAGTGGTGGCCTTCGGGCAGTTTTACAGGGGGAACCTATGCTGGATGAGACCCGCATCACGCGGAGTGGCGCACTCAAGCTGAGCGCCATGACCGCAGTCGGGACCGCAGTGGCTGCGGTCGCCGGGACCGGCGTTTCCATTGCAGGCGCGCAGAAGACGTACGGCGAGGCGCCGTCGTTGGCTGCGCAGGTGGCGTCCGGGGCATTGCCATCGGTGGACAAGCGCCTGCCGGAGAACCCGTACGTCGTGCCACACAAGTGGCTGACGGTGGGCAAGTACGGTGGCACGCTCAACATGGGGTGCGACAACAACGAGTGGGGCACCTCGGGGTTCATGGCGGAGCTGCAGTACGGGCACTCGCCGCTGCGGTACCTGCGTGACGGCCTGGAGATCGGGCCTGGCCTGGCGGAGAAGTGGGAATCCAACGCGGATGCGTCGGAGTGGACGCTGTACTTCCGCAAGGGGCTGAAGTGGTCCGATGGCCATCCGTGGTCGGTGGACGACATCCTGTTCTGGTGGGAGGACCAGGTCAAGGTCGAGGAACTCAAGGAGTACCCGCCGGACGAGGCACGTTCGGGCAAGGGCACCCTGATGACCATGACCAAGATCGATGCCACGACCCTGAAGCTGACCTATGACGCACCGACGCCGTTGACGGCGGACCGGCTGGCGATGTGGGTCAACCGGATGATCGGGCCCCGCTGGATGGACCCGAAGCACTTCCTGCAGGAATACCACATCAAGTACAACCCTGCGCTGGACAAGGCGACGTGGGTTGACACGTTCCGCGAGAAGCAGCAGTTCCATCGCAATCCGGGTCCCACGATGACCGGGTGGATGCTGGAGAGCTACGAGAAGGCGCAGTACACCAAGTGGGTGCGCAACCCGTACTACTGGTGCGTGGACTCGGCCGGCAACCAGTTGCCTTACATCGACCGTATCGAGCACATCAACTACCAGGACACCGAAGTCTTCAAGCTGCGGATCACGAGTGGACAGATCGATTACGTCCACGGTGCATGGACCGGACTGGCGCTTTCCGATGTGCAGACCTTGCGCGCTGCCGAAGCGAAGAGCGGGATGGACCTCCGCCTCTGGGATGGGGGTTCCGGAACGTCCTCGATGTACTTCTTCAACTGGGACCTTGCCGACCCGAAGATGCGTGAGCTGATCCGGATGCCGAAGTTCCGCAAGGCGATGTCGCACGCGTTCAACCGTTCGGCGGTGCGCAAGGCGATCTACTTCGACACGGGCGAACTGACCTCCGGGACGATGTCCCCGAAGGCGCTCGAGTACAACGTCCCCGGTGGCAAGGCGGCGTACCAGGAATGGCGCGACAGCGCGATCCAGTACGATCCGGCCCGTGCCAAGGCGCTCCTTGCCGAGATTGGCTTGAAGGACACCAACGGTGACGGCTTCCTCGAGATGGCGGACGGAACCCCGATCGAAGTCACGCTTGACTACAACGCCAACGAGAACCCGAGCGGTGAGCATGTCCGCAAGTCCGAGTTGCTAGCGAAGGACTGGAATGCGGTCGGGATCAAGACGACCCTCAATCCGATCCCTTCGACATCAATCGACGATCTGTGGCGGACTGGCAAGCGGATGACCAACGTGGCCTGGGAAGTCGGCGACGGCCCGAACCACCTTGTCTACCCGCAATGGGTCGTGCCGATGGAGGACAGCCGGTGGGCGCCACTCCACGGCAACTGGTACCTCGTCAAGGGGACCACGCGCGAGGGTGCCGAGGCGGACAAGGATCCGTACGAGCGCACTCCTCCGCGCGTCGCGCCGGAACCGGGTAGCCCGATCGCCCGCCTCTGGGACCTCTACGACCAGACCAAGGTCGAGCCGGATGTCAACAAGCGGAACAAGCTCGTCTGGGACATGATGAAGATCCACGTCGAGGATGGCCCCTTCTTCAGCGGTGTGGCGGCGAACACCCCCCGCATCGTGTTGGTGAAGAAGGGTCTCAACAACGTGCCGAAGCGCGATGACCTCGCACTCGGTGGCCTCGTGAACCCGTGGATCCACCCGACCCCGGCGGTTTACGATCCGGAGACCTACTACTGGGACAACCCGGCAGCGCATTGATCCTGCATGCCAGATCGTTCCTAACCTGACAGCTCATGCGACGGCACCGGTGGTACCACCCATCGGTGCCGTTGTTTGATACCCGTACCGCTTTCCGGGATGGGCGATTTCCGTCATGCATGATCGCGTCAAGGCTAGACTATGAGGGTTATTCGGTCGTAACGACCTTGCCGTTATAGGCTAAGCCGGTCGCTTCACCTCGCCACTATTGCGGATAGGTCACCCACATGATCACGTTCCTCATACGTCGGTTGCTGTTCATGGTCGTCACGGTCGTGTTCATTTCGATGATCAGTTTCGTGTTGATCGAATTGCCGCCGGGATCCGCACTTGATGCCAAGCTCCAACAATTCCGTTCGCGGGGGCTGAATGTCACCAGCGATGTGGTGAAATCCCTCGAGGAACGGTACGGGATCAATGATCCGATCTATACGAAGTACTGGAAGTGGATATCCCGCGCCGTGTACGGGGATTTTGGCCAGTCCTTCTATCTCGACCAGCCCGTCAGTTCGCTGATCGGAAGTCGGATCTGGTTCTCCATCGGGATGTCGACGGCCGCCCTTCTCTTCGCGTGGCTGGTCGCGATACCCGTTGGGGTCTACTCCGCCACTCACCGGAACTCGTTACCCGATTACCTCATCACCGTGATGCAATTCCTCGGGGTGGCAATCCCCGAGTTCCTTCTTGCAATCGTCCTCATGTTCATCGCCAGTTGGTACTTCGGAGTTGAAGTCGGGGTCCTGTACTCGAAGGCGTACCGTGACGCGCCGTGGGGGGTCGGGAAGCTCCTCGATCTCCTGTCGCATCTTTGGCTTCCCGTCGTGGTGATCGGGACCCACAGTACAGCCTGGCTCACCCGTGTCATGCGGGCTAACTTGCTTGACGTGATGGGTGCACAGTACGTGCAGACCGCCCGGTCCAAGGGTCTCGGTGAGCGGGTCGTGGTATGGAAGCATGCGGTCCGCAATGCCCTTCACCCGCTTGTCATGGCGCTTGGTGCGACGCTTCCGGCACTGATCTCGGGTGAGGTCATCGTGTCAATCGTCCTGAACCTGCCAACGACCGGCCCACTCTACGTGCAGGCGCTGATCAACAAGGACATGTACCTTGCGATCACGTTTTTGTTGTTCCTGTCGATCCTGCTGGTGGTCGGCAATCTCCTCGCCGATCTCGCGCTTGCCTGGCTCGACCCCCGGGTCCGTCTCGAGTGAGGTTTGCCGTGGTGCATCCGACTGAAACTGGAAACAACGGGGGATTGCAATGGCGACCGTAGAGGCAGTCGCGGCAAGTCAAGCCAGTGCGTCGACGAGGATTGCCGAGGATGTGTCCCAATGGACACTCATGCGATGGCGCTTTGCCCGCAACCGGCTTTCACTGTTCGGCCTGGTTGTGCTTGTACTGCTGTACGTGGTCGCGGCGATAGCGCCGTTCCTTGCTCCATATCCCTACAACGCGATCGACACCGAGTACATCCACACCCCTCCCACCCCGGTCCGCTTCCTGAACGGGCAGCTGTCAATCTGCCCCCTGACCCAGTTCATGAGAGACTTCCAGTGGGAATACACCGAAGACTGTGACCGGGCGGTGCCCATTGAATTCATGGTCAAGGGTCACCCTTACACCATCTTCGGGGTTCCATTCGAGACCCATCTGTTTGGCGTCACCCAGTTGCCTCCGCCAAGGACAACACCGGTCAAGAAGACTGAAGCCAAGGCCAATGATCCATTGGCAGCCTTCATGGGTTCATCCGGCGAATCGACCACGGCTGATGCCACCCAACCGCCACGCGTTTTCCTGCTGGGCAGTGATATTCAGGGGCGTGACATGCTCTCGCGCATCCTTGAGGGTTCACGGATATCGTTGACCATTGGTCTTGTCGGGGTTGCCCTCTCCGTGGTGCTTGGTGCGATCCTCGGGACTGCGTCGGGCTACCTTGGCGGACTGTTTGATGATCTGGTGCAGCGCTTCATCGAGATCATCCAGTCAATGCCGACCTTGCCACTCTGGGCAGCGATCGCGGCTGCCCTGCCTCCTACGATGCCGGTGCCACAACGCTATTTCCTCATCACCATCATCCTGAGTTTCGTGAGTTGGACCGGTCTTGCCCGTCAGGTCAGAGGCAAGGTGATGGGGTATTCGTCGCTGGATTACATCGCGGCTGCCCGCCTGGCAGGATGTTCGCACTTGCGGATCATCCTGACGCACATGCTTCCGAATGCGTCGAGCCACATCATCGTGGTCAGCACCCTCGCGGTTCCCAGCGCGATCCTCGGGGAGACGGCCTTGAGTTTCCTTGGACTGGGAATGCTTCCCCCTGCGGTCAGTTGGGGAGTGCTCCTGCGTGATGCCCAGCAGATCCAGTCGGTTCTGCTCCACCCCTGGCTGCTGATCCCGGCGTTGCCGATCATCATTACCGTCACGTGCTACCAGTTCCTTGGGGACGGTCTCCGCGACGCCGCGGACCCGTACAGTGGCTAGGATGTTCCGCCCACCCGCGCCTGCACCGTGTCAGGCTCTACATCCAACAAGGATCCGATCATGGTGACCATCCCGCGTCCGGCATCAGGGCTCGGCTCGACCACTGCGGCCGTCGATAACGTGATTGACGTTCGAAACCTGCATGTGGAGTTCCACACCAGCCTCGGCACCGTGCGTGCCGTCAATGGGGTTTCCCTTGGTGTGCCTCGTGGAAAGACACTCGGTGTGGTCGGTGAGAGCGGATGCGGAAAGAGTGTCACCGCCTTCGCGATCATGCAGCTTGTCGCCACGCCTGGAGTGATCGCGCAGGGTGAGATCATCCTGCGTGCACGAGGGAAAGATCCCGTCAATCTCCTGACCTATGGCAAGGCAAGTGACGACATGCGGGCAGTCCGTGGCCGGCACATCGGCATGATCTTCCAGGAACCGATGACCGCACTCAACCCCTGTTACACGATCGGCAACCAGATTGCCGAGGCAATCCTGCTGCACCGTACCAGCGATCCTGCCCAAGCCGATGCCATGGCCTTGGACATCCTCTCACGGGTCGGATTGCCATCACCCTCGCGGCTGATGACGACCTTTCCGCACCAGTTGTCCGGTGGGATGCGTCAGCGTGCCATGATCGCCCTCGCGCTCTCTTGTGAGCCTGACCTGCTGCTTGCCGATGAGCCAACGACCGCACTTGATGTGACCACCCAAGCCCAGATTCTCGATGTCATGCGCGAACTGCAGCAACACATCGGCATGTCCATCATGTTCGTCACGCACAATCTTGGCGTTGTCGCTCAGATGTGCGACGAGGTTGCCGTGATGTATCTCGGTCGCATCGTCGAGCAGGCGTCGGTTGACGAATTGTTTGACAGTCCGAAACATCCGTACACGCGCGCACTGATGCGCAGCATTCCGCAACTCGGTTCTGGTCGGAAGGGCCGCCTTGAGGTGATCCAGGGGTCAATTCCCGGACAGTTCTCCAAGTTGGCCGGATGCCAGTTCCATCCGCGTTGCCCGGATGCCATTGCCGGGGTCTGCGATGTGAAATCCCCCTCACTGCTCCCAATCGGAGACGGGGCGCACGTGAGCTGCTTCCTGCACCATGACCCATCGGGCAGCCCGCGGTCCCCCGAGGCGGTTGTGGCACACGCGCAGTCAATGACCGGCGCCGGTGGCGCGACGGTTACCTCCCCGAACTGAGACGGCATCTCCCGGACCATGGGCCACGAGGCCCTTCAGGTGACGGGGGAGTAAGGGCACCAGGAATGAGCCAGACGCAATCTTCATCCAACCAGTCCGGCAAGGAGAAGCCGATCCTTCTCGAAGCCCGTGGTTTGAAGAAGCATTTTCCGATCAAGGGTGGGCTATTCGGGCGAACCGTCGGGCAAGTCAAGGCCGTTGACGGCATCGATCTGTTCGTGCGCGAAGGGGAGACCCTCGGCCTCGTCGGGGAGAGCGGTTGTGGCAAGTCGACCGCCGGTCGGACCATGATCCGTCTGTACGAGCCGACGGCGGGCGAGATCATCTTCCACGACCCGGAACGGGGCCAGATGCACATCGAGCGGGCCGGTCTTGCCGATCTGCGCCGTGTCTGGATGAACATGCAGATGATCTTCCAGGACCCTTTCTCGTCGCTAGACCCCCGCATGTCGGTTGGGCGGATCATTGGCGAGCCCCTGACGGTCCACGGCATCGCGCACGGGTCCGAACTCCGCGACCGCGTCGGGATGTTGTTGTCCCGAGTCGGCTTGCGTCCGGAACATCAGGCGCGCTATCCGCACGCGTTCTCCGGCGGACAGCGTCAGCGAATCGGGATTGCACGTGCCCTGGCACTGAACCCGAAACTTGTGATCTGCGATGAACCAGTCTCGGCGCTGGACGTGAGCGTCCAGGCGCAGGTCCTGAACTTGCTCGAGGACTTGCAGGAGGAGTTCAACCTCACCTACTTGTTCATTGCTCATGACCTCTCGGTTGTCGAGCACATTTCCGACCGGGTAGCAGTGATGTATGTCGGGTACGTGGTCGAGGTTGCGCCGACCGATGAGCTGTTCCGCCGACCGTTGATGCCGTACACCGAGGCACTGATCGCGGCGATCCCACCTCCGAACCCACGGCGCCGGTCGCGCCCGATCAAATTGCTGGGCGAGGTTCCCAGTCCGTCAAACCCTCCTGCCGGTTGTTATTTCCACCCGCGTTGCCAATACGCGACCGATCTCTGCAAGGTTGAGAGACCTCCTCTTCGCGAGGTCACTCCCGGGCATTACGCGGCGTGCCACTACGCCGAGACCCTCTCGCTCCGTGGCATCGACGGTGCGGTATCGCCAATCGGGCCGGCCACCTCGGGATCAGTGGTGCCACCTTCTCTCCAGGCATGAACCGACCACAAGTCTTTGTCCTGTTCACGATCGATTGCGAGACTGCCGGCCGTGGGAGCCCGCTTGGGCCCGCCGACTGGGACGTCAGCGGCCGGGTCATCGATGCGTTCACCACAACGGTGCTGAACGGCGGGTACTTGCCAACAGTGCTTGCCACCCCTGAGGCCGCCGATGCTCACTCGCCGCTGTTCCAGGACGTTCCTTCGGGGGGCGGGGAAGTCGGATTGCTGATCCATCCGACGACCCTGCGAGACACGCGCCACCGGGGTTTTCTTGGTGGACTGCCCTCAGCTGCGCAAGCCGAGGCCGTGCGGATTGCGGTTGATCGGTACGCGGGTCACCTTGGGCGACGACCATTGACCGCCCGGTCGACCCATTTTTCCGCCAACGATGACACGTTCGCCGTACTCGCCGATGCGGGGTTCAGGCAATCGTCCATCAGCAGTCCGGGCCGGGTAATCGCCAAGCACCACGCGCGATGGGACGGTGCCGTCCGGGCACCCCATTTCGCCAGTGCGTCGAGCCGACTTGAGGTGGGCCACCTGCCAGTCCTCGAAATCCCGGTGACGACCGACGATTCACAGCGGCGCGACGGCGTTGCCCCGGAATTGCGGATTGAAACGGGGACGGTCCCCGAGTGGCAGGCCCCCTTGATCCGTGCCCAGTTAGCGAGACAAGTAGATGATCGGGAAAGTCATCTCGTACTGGTCTTCGTCACGACGACCCGCAGTCCGTTCCATGATCGGTCCGATCGCGTCCGGCAGACGCTCGATGCTCTCATCGAATTCCTTGACGAACTTGAGGAAGAGTTCGAGATGGTCCCGACGACGCCGAGCCAATTGCATCGGACGATCGCCGGGTTTGCCTGAACCTGCCCAAGGGGCACCCGGCCCGTATGCTTCTTCACCAGACGTGGCACATTGATGCCAAAGGACTTTTCAATGACAGAGAATGGAACCGGTTCCGGCGATGTCCGCGAGACGCCAAAGTTCACGGGTGTGCGGACGCATCGCGATGAAAAAGGCCGGTATAGCGTCCGGTTCGCGACGGACTGGCAATGGTTCACCATTGATGAGCCGATTGGCGATCCCGACGGCGTTCGGCGAGAGGGCATTGGAGCAGCTCCGAACGCGGCCGACCCGTCGTCCGCACTCACGATGTGGGTGACACCGTTGGAGACCTCGGTGACCGTTGATGACCTTGCCGACCTCCGTGAAGGTGTCGACCAGGGTCTCTTGAGCCTTGAGGGAAGCCGGATTCTTTCGACGGAGGATCTCGTCCTTGACAATCTCATCAAGTTTGTACGGGTCTATACCTTCCGCGAGGGCGACGCCACCCGCAAGCGACAGCAATGGCTGTTGTACGTCGACCGGTGGCTCATGTGCCTGACCTGGCAGGGATCGAGTGTCGAGGAATACGACTACTGGTACGCCATGGCGAACCACACCTTCATGACGATGGAACTACCGCCGGAACTGTGGTTCGCGACCGATCGCGACTTGGCCGGGCTGAACCGAGAGCCCGAGATCCCGCACGAGACCGTTCACTGAAGCCGTGACCGGACGGCCGTTCCCAAACTGGCTGAAAAAGCACATCGCCCGGTTGGGGGGCAACCGGGCGATGCAGTGGGCGAAACATCAGCACGAGGGGGTGTGCGTGATGCGACCTTGTCCACCGTGTGGGGGCACGTTCACCGCGATGGGGGATCGCTTGTGATTGTGAACTCAGTCACAATCTTTATACCACCACCCGCAGGACGCGGCAAGCGCGAATATATCCTGCAACGTGTCTGCAACAGCCCACCGATCAGCCCGACGTGGGGCGATGATCTGGACGACAGACGAACGCGATGTTCATCCCGACTGGTGAGATGACGCAGGCCGGACAAGAAAGGTGCCCGGCTGGCGAACCAGCCGGGCAAGCGGCAGTCGGCGCTGCTTCACGCCCCCCAATGCATGTAAGTGGCGCTGCCGGAACAGATCCAAGGGTTACGCAATCCCTGCCTGTTTCGGCATGCCGAAACTGAAACTGGTCTGCAACGTATTCATACCGTCTGGGCCTGTCTGGTGTCAATTCGCCAATGAGCCGACCGCCCTGATGCACCACAGGCCCGCGGTTGCTTCGTATCTCAGTGATCAGAACAGCCATCGACATGGCGCACCCCGAAGAGTGACTCTGCGGTGATGCGTTGCAGCAAGTCGGCATCGCTGGAAGTCGCGAGATCTGCAGGCGCAAGTGGCAACACGAGGTACCGGAGATCAGCGGAGGCGTCGTGCACGCGGACGGTCACGTGGTCCGGAATGGTCGTGCCGAAATCGGCGAGGACGGCGCGCGGTTCCCGTACCGTCCTGGCCCGGTACTCGTGGGTCTTGTACCAGGCCGGGGGGACCCCCAGAAGCGGCCTGGAGTGGCACGAGCATAGGGTGCACACGACGACGTGATGGATGTCCGGGGTGTTCGCGAAGAACCCGACACGCGGTGCCGTGGTCGGAACCGGGTAACCCGCCTCGGCACAGGCACCGTGCGGGTCGTCAAGCAGTCGTGCCTTGAAGTCCGGGTCGCGCCACGCTTTGAGGACGACGTGAGCCGCCGGAGGGATGCCTGGAACCCGCAACGCCACGGCGTTCTCGAACTCATCGTCGGAGATCAGGCCACTGGCGACCACAAGGTTGCGGACCGCGAGGGCGAGGTAGTCGGGATTATCTTGCAGGATGCCGGCCTCGGCGGTGCGTGGCTGGTGGGCATGCGGAGTGTTCATCGCGTTCCTCGTGCCTTCGGAGACCCCATGGATGGGTCTCACGCTTGGTCAAGCCAGTGGTCGTACAGGTCGATGTCCAGGGTGTCGGCCCGGGATCCGGTGTAGTCAGTCCAGAGGTCTGTCTGGTTGAACCGCACCCGGTAGAGCGTCCGCCCAGGCATGCCGTCGCGTCCGTACGCGAGTTCCTCCGGATCCGGAAAGGTCCCGATGACCGTTACGATCACTCCCGTCCGCCCGCGAACATACGCCGGAGTGCGGAAATGTCCGGGAGGGAACGCACGACGAACGCGCACACGGTCACCGATGGTGTGCTGGGTTGCAGTGGTGGTCATTGTCGTCGTCTCATTCGCGGTCGTGGGCGTTCAGGCGCGCAAGCTCATTTGCGAGCCCCGAGACCGTCAGGACCCCCTTTTCAAGGAGGAGGCGGGTCAAGGCATGGAGCCAACGGTGGTAGTAGGTCGCGTCGGCGTATTCCGCCGGACCCAGGCTTTCGATCGCCCGGCGCAGTTCATCTACCCGGATGGCCTTCCGCGCGGAAAGCAGATAGACCAGCGCATCGGTTCGCTTCTCCCACTCATCTAAGTCGTGGGTGGAAGTGTCCACTGGTCCGGCCGCAAGCCCCCCAACGTCGTGGTGGCGCCTCGGTTCACCAGATTTGGTGGCGAATGTCCCTGCCCTGTGACTTTCCGCTGCCGTCATGGCGCCAACTCCGATCCTGCCTGGAAACGCGTGAGGAGTTTCCCACACTACCGCGGGTGTGTCCGTCGCGATAGACTCCCGGTCCAGCGGTCACCGGCCTATCGTGCGCCGGAAGGGGAACGGGCATGTCGTCGATGGATTTTGGACTCTGCATTCCGTGTTTCGCCAATCCTGGGGCGGCGTTCTTCCGCACACCACGCTGGTCAGCGCTCGATCCAAAGGCAGCGGTTGAAGCGGGCGTGCAGGCAGAGCGTCTCGGCTACGACTCGCTGTGGATGGCGGACCACTTCATCCATGGAGTTGACGGCGGCATCCTGGAGGGATGGACCACTCTCAGCGTCCTGGCTGGCCGGACGAGCCGCATCCAACTCGGCACGATCCACATGTCCGATGCCTTCCGGCAGCCAAGCCTGACCGCAAAGATGACATCCACTCTTGATGCACTTTCTGATGGCCGGTTCATCTTTTTCTTCGATGCGGGATGGGGTCTTGATGAGCAGCGCGCGTACGGCTACCCCGACCGACCGGCGAGTGAGCGGCTTGAACGCCTTGACGAGAGCCTGGACCTGATCACCCAACTCTGGTCTGGCGCAACGGTCAACTACGCAGGCAAGCACTTCCACACCATGGACGCGGTCTGCCTGCCCAAACCGGTGCGTCGCCCTCCGATCTGGTTGGGTGAGGTTCGAGACGACGCATACCTGGACATCATCGGCCGGTATGCCGACGGTTGGAACAGCGTGCCGGTCTCTCCACAGCAGTTCGGTGAGCGATGGGCGAAGGTGGCGGCGGCCTGTACCCGCGCCGGACGTGACCCGGACGCGCTGACCCGCAGTCTGGAGATCCAGATCCTGATCGCCCCCACCCGGTCGGCGGTTCGCGAGATCCTCGAGGAGTGCGCCGCCCTGCCCATCTCTCCGCGCATTCCTGCGAATGCCACCATCGTCAACTACCTGCGTGCTTCACCGGCCGATGCGCCGCCGTTGCCCGAGGATGTTGCGTCGCACTGGCTGATTGGCACCCCAGACGAAGTCCACTCCCAACTTGAGGCATATGCCCACGAGGGGGTGTCCCACCTGATGCTGTGGTTTGCGGATTTCCCATCCCATGACGGGATGCGCCTGTTCGCTGACGAAGTCATGCCCCGTTGGCGTGCCTGAACCGACCCGAGACCGGTCCGGTCAAGGAAAATTGACATGTCTGAAAAGCGTCCCCACGTCGTCGTCGTCTGCAACAAGGCAGTCCGTGATGTCTACCTTGACCCGGTTGACCTCGCCCGTCTGGAGGGGTTTGCCAGTTGGGAATGGGTCCGGGCCGAAGGCGGACCGGAGTTCCAGGCCAACGCTGACGGAACGGCCCGCGAGTCAGTGCGATCACATCTCCAGGGGGCTGACGCGGTGGTTGTCTGTCACGGATCCCCCCGCATCGACGCCAACCTGCTGGACAGTGCGACGCAACTGCGGTTTGTCGGGGAACTGGAGGGGGATCGATTTGCGGCCCGGTTCGACGTCGAAGCGGCTTGGGAACGCGGGATTACCGTGGTCGACACCACCAACGGGTCGTCGTACCCCGTTGCGGAATGGGCCCTGGGTCTGATCATCATCTCGTTGCGCAACGCAGGTGAACACTTCCGGCATATGATCGAACCCAAGGCGCATGACAGTCGGCACCTCACCCGCCGCACGCGTCACGGGTTCGTGGATGGCGATCTCTGGGGAAAGACGGTTGGTCTGATCGGTTGCGGGCACATCGGGAGGCGCCTGATCCAGTTCCTGAAGGCATTCCAGTGCCGCATCCAGGTCTACGACCCATACCTGCCCCGCGAGATGGCCGATGCGATTGGTTTCCGTGCCACGTCGCTCAAGCACGTCATGTCAGACTCGGACGTGGTCGTCTGCCTCGCACCACTTACGCCCGGAACGCGCCGGATGATCGGCGCCGAACAACTTTCGTGGCTGCGGTCGGACTCAGTATTCGTGAACGTGTCGCGCGGTGCCGTCGTCGATCCGGATGCATTGATCGAACGGTTGCGCGTCGGTGACATCGTGGCCGGCCTTGACGTCTTCGATCCGGAACCGATCCCGGCAGATTCGGAGATCAAGCGGTTGCCGAACGTCTTCCTTTCTCCACACATCAGCACCACGTCAAGCACCAGGCAGGCCTTCTTCCGATTGATGGTGGACGAACTGGATCGCTTCTTTCACGGCCATGTCACCCAATTCGATGTGACCTCCCGCACCCTCGCGAACCGCCGGGGTGGTCCAGCTCAGTAGCTACCGACCAGGTTCCCAATCACTGGATACCCAATTTGAGGAGGCTTGATGTCCACACCCAGCACGCCACTCCGCGTCGGTTTTGTATCTGCCGACCACTTGCACTTCTCGGGACTGTTGCACCAGGCCTTGGCATGCGATGAAATAGTTGTCGTCGGCATGGTCATCGATGACGATGAGCACAGGACATTTCTCGCCGAACGTTTTCCGAGCGTGCCCATCTTTCACACGCCCGAAGCGATGCTTGCGGATGGGCGGCCTGAGGCGCTGATCACGAACCGCAACAATCGCGACGCGGTCGCGGATGTGGAGTTTGCAGCGCGTCACGGCCTTCACGTGATGAAGGAAAAACCGATGGCGTCGTCTCTGCAGATTGCCGAGGCAATGCAGTCGGCTGTCGCTCGCGGCGGTGTCCGCCTGATGATCAACTGGCCCACCACGTGGTCACCGGCATTCCAACATGCTCACCATCTTGCGTCGTCCGGCCGGATCGGGAACGTCTGGCAGGTTCACGCTCGCTTCGGCCACCAAGGTCCGCCCGCCAACTTTGCGTCAGGAGACCCAGTGTCCCGCATAGGTTGGGGATGGTTGATGGATCGCGACCTCAATGGCGGTGGGGCGGCAATCGACTTCTGTTCCTATGGTGCAGTGATATCCCGATGGTTCATGGGCCAACCTTCGCGGGTGACCGGGGTCGGTGGCCGGTACGTCCGTGAACACATGACCGTGGAAGACAATGCCGTGATGGTCCTGAGTTACCCCCGAGGCCACTCAATCTGCGAGGGGACGTGGTCGCAACCCGCTACCCCCACACCCTTGCCAATCCTGATCTACGGGTCGGAGGGCACGATTGCCATCCCACCTAACCAGAACCGTGAGGTGCTGGTGGCCATGGGTGACGGTCCATGGAAGCAGACCGTTGAGACTGTGGTCGCCCCTGACTTGCCTGCGCACTTCGCGTCCGGGCCCGCGTACTTCGCACACTGCCTGAAGAATGGGCTGCCATTCGAGGGAATCGTCAATCCGGCAATCTCGCGGGATGCGCAGGAAATATTGCAGGCAGGTCTGCGGGCGATGGAGACTGGGGCCTCGGTCTCATTGCCATTACCTGCATTCGTTGGCTAACCGGGGTCTCGCTCCGGGTTCTGTGGATCCCGCGTGAATCGGCCCTCATCTGGGGTGTCCTACCGCGGGATCCGTCGGCCGGCCCTTTGAAGTTACGCCTCCCGCCACGGACGGGCGGTGGCCCGAACCCGGTCGAGGCGCCGTTCGTCGAAGGTGGGTTGCATCATGGAGGCGTAGCCCGCCGGTTGCAGTGGTGACGGCACGCCGATCACCGCCTGTACCGTGGGGTCGGTGTAATACCCGGTGTACGTCTGGACCAGGAGGCAGTCGAACCACTCCGGTTCGGATGCTTCTACCTTGTGGAGGATTTCATCCTGCACGTCCCCGTCAAGGTGCGCAAACCCAGCGTGGGCCGGGTCGTGAACTGCTGTTGCGATGGAGATGGCCCTGAGGACACCGAGGATTGGGGCGCGCAGTTCGGTGCGTTCGGCAAGGTAGGTATCGACGGCGATTGCTGCACCGGTTGCGTGCGCGGGAGGCATCTGCCCATCGCCGGGCACAAGCCGGTCCTGCACCGACCGCAAAAGCGAGAGTTCATCAGCGGTCAGAACGGTGCCGTTTGGTTGGTCTGGTCGGGATCCGGTGGCATTCATCCTGCTACCTCCTCGAAGTGATCGACAAGCCAGTCGGCCGTGCGGCGCGCGAGGGCCTGGATGGTGGTTGTGGGGTTCACCGGTGCCGACGTCACAAAGATGCTTCCATCCACGATGAAGAGGTTTCCGACATCGTGGGCGCGACCCCACCGGTCCACCACAGAGTTGGATGGATCGGTGCCCATGCGCGTGGTACCCATGAGGTGCCACCCAGCCACTCGCGTGAGCCGATCATGAGTGACCGTATGGGCACCGCTTGCCTCAAGGAGTTCGGTGGCGCGGGCGATGCCATGGTCAAGCAGTGCCCGGCTGTTCTGACTGAGGGTGTAAGTGAGTTTCGCTGCCGGGATGCCGTGCGCATCAGTGTTCGTCGTGGAGAGGGTGACACGGTTGTGGGACTCCGGAAGGTCCTCGGCCATCACGACAATGGTCAGGCCGTGGGAGAACTCCTTTCGGTGTGCCTCGTGGTGGCCCTTCCCCCACGGCAGCCGCCTGCCTGGCCCCCTACCGAGGGCGGCGCCCACCGGTTGGCTATCTCGCACGAGTTGCAATTGGTACCCGCGCAGTGCGCCCCTGGCCGGGTCGGTCTCGTAGAACTCCTGGCTGTTTATGAGCGCCCCGACCGGTCCCTGATGGGAGTTCAGGTGCTCTTCGAAGACGCCACGCACCACCGCGACCGGATGGAACATGAAGTTCCGCCCGACTTGGTCGCTTGAGTTCGCCAGCCCGGACGGGAACCGCGCCGACTTCGAGTTCAGGAGGAGACGTGGCGTGCCGATCCCGTTCGCGCCGAGGACAGTCACACGCGCACGCTGGACCTGCAGATGCCCGTCGCGGTCGTAGTAGGCGGCCCCGGCCACGAGACCCCGGTCATCCAGGACGAGCTCCCGGACTCGGGCGCGCGTGATCAAGGTGGCTCCGTGGCGGATTGCGTCCGGCACGTACGTCACGTGGGCACTCGACATCGCACCGATCGGGCACCCGATGTCGCACGGGCCGCATCCGTTGCAGCCAAGTCGCCCGGTGCCGTGTGGGCGGGTGATCAGGGCGGCATCGGAGGGCCACCAATGCCACCCGAGCTTTTCCAGACCTCTCACGTAGGCCTCACCCGTCGCGTCAAGCGCCGGAGGCACGAAGGTCCGGGGTGTCCTCGGGGGGTTCGACGGGTCACCATTCAAACCGGTCACTCCGATGTACGCATCGTTGGCGTCGTAGTACGGCTCCAGTTCCCAGTAGTCGAGGGGCCAGTCATCGGCAACGCCGTCCAGGGTCTTCACCCGGAAGTCGGACGGGCGGAACCGCGGGATATGGCCCGTCCAGTGGATGGTGCTTCCGCCGACCGCATTGAACATCAATGGATCGATCGGGGAATCGGTCACATCGACCGGGTAATCCTCGGGCAACTTCCGGACGTTCGGGTCGCGGTTGAACGTCGTCTGGCGGAACCGTTCCCAATCGGCGCGGTGTTGCGGGTACGTTGATGGATCGATCCAGTCGCCTTGTTCCAGGATGACGACCTTCCGTCCGGCTCGCGCGAGGGCCCAGGCTACCACCGCCCCCGAAGCGCCCGCACCAATCACGAGTACGTCGGCTAGATCGGTCATCGTCTCTCCTTATCAAGGTGGCTAAGTTGTCTAGGTTCCGTCAAACAAGCGCAGACCAGGGATCTCGACTCGCGTCATGTAGAGGGACGCAGTCGCAACATCGGTGATCACCAAGGTCCGCCGATCTGGGCCACCGAACGCGACGTTCGTGACACTTGCGCCGGGGACGGGCACGTGGTCGGTCTGGCGTCCTTGGGGATCAAGGATGTCGACGCGGGATCCGTTGTAGTGGGCAATGTAGAGGTTTCCGGCTTCATCAAATGCCATGCCGTCCGGACCCGGCGGATCCTCAAGTACGGCGAAGACGGTCCGGGGTCCAACCGTGCCATCACGCCTGATCTCGTAGCGGAGGATCCGGTTCGGACGCGTCTCGGCCAGGTAGACCGCCGATCCATCCGGTGCGACGGCGACACCATTGGGGAAGGCCATGCCGGTATCCAACTGCTCAAGGCGTCCATCCGGAAACGCGCGGTAGAACCCCCCGATGGGGTTCTCCAGTGAGGAACGCCACGGATCAGAGAAGTACAGGGTGCCGTCGTTTGCAAACACCAGGTCGTTCGCGCCGTTGAGTTTGTGCCCCTGGTACGTCTGGACCCATGCGGATAGGGTGCCCCCGGGCGTGTACTTGAGGACACCGTGCCACTGGTCTCCCTCGTCGGCGATGTACAGGGTCCCGTCAGGGTGAAATGCCAAGCCGGCGGGAATGCCTCCGGTGTTCACCACCTCGGTGACCGTACCTCCGGGTTCACAACCGTCAAGGCGGTTGATGCTTGAGGTCAGCCAGTTGACAAACCAGAGGTTGCCGTTCCGGTCGAATGCCGGGCCCTCCGGTGAGTTGAATCCTGAGATAAGCAGTGTCGGGGTGTCGCGCACGATCCCTCCTTCGTGGGTGGCCGCATCATATCGCGCAAGTGGGAGAAGTGTTCTGGCCCGTGAGGAGCGCGGCTAGCTCACATTCACTTCCGTGTCGTAAGGCGGGCCAGTTCCCGGAACCCATCGTCAAGGGCTCGCAGTGCCGTCCTGATGGTTGGGCCGGTTCGTTCGGGGCGCCCGGCAAAGACGGCGATGCCAACATCCGACGCGTCGTCGTGTGGCCGGATCACCACGATCTCCTGCTCTAGTCTCAGCATCGCGGCGATCGCCTCGATCAGGTCGAGCCGTGGTGGCGCGGTCCAAAGGTGGCGATACACGGCGAGGATTGGTGCGAGGGCACCAAATGATGCGCTCACGGTGCTTTCCGCAATCGGCCGATTGGCGTGGTTTCGTCCAAGGGCCGGAACGCGGTCAATGACCAGTGGCCGGGCGTCATCAACGACTCCGGGGGACGGCCCGCCCTCGACGATCACGAAGATCATGTGCGGACACGTGTGAGGGCCGGGAGGTACCGATCCGTCCGGGTTCAGGAACGGGGCAAGGGCAACCCCGCAGTCCGGACACGTCACCAGCGGGCACCCGCTCCGGCAGTACGCAGTACCGGCATCGGACGCGAGTTGATCGTCACAATAGGGGCAGGCGGTGGTTCGGCGTCGCGATCTTCGCGATGGCATCGGGTGAGCGTACCAACGTCATGCACGGATCGGTGCCACGGCGTACGCTACCCCAAGCGCAAGGGAGGCGCACCCGATGAACATCCTGATTGAGGAACTGACCCGCGAAGCAGCCCGCCAGGCATACGATGCCGGGGCGACCGTGATCCTGCCAACCGGATCGATCGAACAGCACGGCCCTCACCTGCCAGTTTTCACCGACACCTTGCTGGTGACGCATGTCGCGCGCGAAGCGGCACGGTTGGTGGCATCCCGCCAGTCTGGCCGGAGTGGCCCGCCTCCCGTCCTCGTCGCCCCAACCCTGCACACTGGGGTTTCGCACCACCACCTTGCATTTGCAGGCACGATGTCTCTTCCCGCGACCGTCTATGTTGACGTCGTGTCGGAACTGGTACGCGGACTTGCCGGGCATGGGGTCGCGCGCATCCTGATCCTCAACGGGCACGGCGGCAACGAACACCCGAATGGCACCGTAGTCCAGCGCATGGTCCACGATGAGGGTGTCCCGGTCGTGATCGCGAGTGCGAGTTACTGGACGCTTGCCCGGGACGCCATGCAGGCGCTCGGGGTGTACACGCGATACGAGCATGTGCCCGGCCACGCGGGAGACTTCGAGACCGCCCTTGTGCTGGCATTGCGTCCCGACCTTGTCCACCTGGAAGCGCGGCGCGACCCATTGGCCATCCTGCAGGGACTTGCGCATACCGCCCGTCCCGGAGCGTTCGCGCGGGCCGGAGGCACAACCGACAACGCTGCCGGCGCCGATGGAGAGTTCGGCAAACTCATCCTTGAAGCGGCCGTGTCGTCAGTCGCGGATTACCTTGAGGCCTTCGCGAAGGTGCCGCCGGCCTCCGGGTCATAGGGTGGTCAAGGTGTCCCGTGCGAGCTTTTGGGGACATCCAGCCGGGGCCCTTGTGGCATCTGGACAGCCGTCATTCGTGCCTAACCGGCCACAACGAAGTCGAAAGTAGCCACGAGCACGCCGTTCTCGGTCGCCGTTTGCTTCATTAGTAGGCGCGGATCAAAGATGCCATCCCGGGCGTTACGCGCTTCGTCCGGGAAGTAGACCTGCGTAGTCAGGATGGGTCCCCCCGGCGTCTGCACCTTGACGTGGATGTGGCGGGTGCGTCCGGGGTAAAGGCCTGGAATGACGGTTTCCAGTCGGTATCCTCCGTCCGCTCCCGAAAACTGGTGGCCACGCAGCGCGTAGCCACGGTTGTCGTACGCGCCGTTCGGATCCGCTTGCCAGAAGTCGAGCAACGCTTTTCCGAATGGAATGCCACTGCGAGAAACGACCTTGCCGCTCAGGGAGAGGCGTGTTCCAGACGCCGATGCATCGACTAACGATGGCCGTTCGGGTGAGTTCGCCTTGAAGTACGGCCCCTCTTCCTGCGGGGGTGTCAGTTCGTCGTCCTCGTCGGCCATCGACGGTGTGAGATCACGAAGGGGAGCCGCGCCGCGGTCGCCACGACCGATCGCGCCTCGGCGAGTTCCGGCGGCGAACGCCACACCGCTCACCCCGGCCAGCGTCATGGCACCGATCCCGGTTGCGATCCAGAACCTCCGGGTTCGACTCGATGGGGTTGCCTGATTTGTTTCGACCGGGTCCGTTTGCGCGTCGGATGAAGGCGTTCCTGGGTCGGGAGTGGCCGGGTTCGGGTCGTTGTCAGCCATGGTTCTTCTCCAATCGGCCGGTTCTCCGGCGGACTGGGAATAGTCTTTCAGTCCCCGGTCAACCCCGTGATAAACCTGGGTGAACGTTCCTCACGTGCCCGGGGACACGCGATCGCGCACGGCTGATGTTGGTACAAGTGGCTGTGCTTGTCAGATGATTTCTCGCCTGACCCGTCGCCATATGTGCTTGACGAACCAGTGTGGCACCGTCGGGACCGTTCCAATGGTCGTGGCAGTGTTGGTGGAACGTTGGGCGTGCGATGACCGGCCTGACCCGCTGATCATAGGTATGACGGTCAGCGTCAGGTTACCGATC
>Ga0214923_10001005_pt1 | contig 41137 bp, 50 predicted proteins | sample LL1510_MetaG_FD_177993 | JGI IMG/M metagenome (GOLD analysis project Ga0214923, IMG submission 177993) | Freshwater microbial communities from Lake Lanier, Atlanta, Georgia, United States - LL-1510 | ecosystem: Environmental > Aquatic > Freshwater > Lake | place: USA: Georgia | collected... | reverse complement strand
TCTAGCTCGACGCTGAAAAAAATTCACCGCTGCGGTTTTTTCAGCGTCGAGCTAGAGGGCGGCACAACCAACGGACAAACCCGTTGGAGTCTTCGTGCGCATCACGTGCACGACGAACAAGAACGACAAATGGTGCTGCGCTGGGCAGCCACGGCGTGGGCGAATACTTTTGGTCCCCTCACCGTTTATAGCGACAAACCTGTCAAGAAAAAGAAACATGCACAGAGACGTAACGTTAGACAAAATTAGTTACATGATGAGCCGGATGGGCGGAGACGACGAAATCGCGCCCGATGATTTAGAGGCCACGATCCGCAAAGTATTCATCGCAAGCTTTGAATACGAACACGGATTTGAAGCCAGCCTTATTCGGGCGCTGGTCGATGCGCGGCACGTGTTGCTGTGCCACGAGAACACCAGCGACGATGACGACCCGCCGACGCTTAGTAGTGACGAAGCCGAAAAGTGGTACCTCAAGTGCCAGAAAGAAATGTACGTGCAAGCCGGTTGCGACGAAGGCTATGCCGAGGAATCCGCTTCGTGGCCCGACGCGTTGCCGCTGATCGCCGACTGGGACGCGCAGTTGCTTAAAGACCTCGCCCGCACTGACGTTGCGCACCACCTCGTCGTCATGGAACAGATTCGCGCCGAGATGGAAAAAGAGAAAGCAAAAGAAAATGTCAACGCCGATTCCTGACTTGTATCAGGTGAAGTGGTACGAACAACACACAGGTAAATGGCGTTACGGCATCGTCGATCGCTTTTCGCAAAGCTCGATTGACTATTACAACGAAGAACGCTGCGTCATTGTTGACGACGCTATTCTGCCTGAACGCTACGTCCTCAACCTCGACTGCCTGACGGATATACCGATTACGTCCCTCTCGACAGCCAACGAGTACTACGCACACGTCGAAGAGCAGTATCTGATTGCCAAGGGACGATCGGACACACTCCCAGAAGGTCTGCACCCCGGGAAGTTGTTTCGTATACCAGTCGGCGACGGCTATGCGTTCTATGTTGTCAAAAAAGTCAACAAGAAGACAGTCGACATCGAGTGGCGCGGTTTTTCTGCAGACCGCTGGACTGACTTCAATTTTGGTGTGGGCGGCCGCTACCCGCGCAACATGATTGAGGCGTGGGTGCGGAGCGCAGACGCATACCGCCGCATTTTTAACCGGCCGCAAGAAACACCACAACCATCACAACCATGAGCAACGTTTTTTACAAAGTTGCAGAAGTGCACCGCGCACGGCTGGCAAAAAAAGAAAAGATTCGGACTAACAACAAGCGCGCGCTTGGCCGCGCTGTTGCCTATTTCAAAGACAGCGGTATCCCCGAGATGTGGGAAACTGTCAAAGATATCAAAGTCAGAAATCCGTCGCTGGAACAGGTCGAGGGACTAGTCGTACCGTTTTCCGACCTTGTAGATATTTTAGACGACAAAACAGCCACCGGAACCGGGCTGACAGTGTACGACGGCGAAGATCGATACTCGTGGTATGTCGAAGCGTCACTCGAAAGCGACGGCGAAAAAGAAAGCCTGTATTACAGGCTCGACAGTCCAAGTAAAAACTTTTCGTATATGGTTGAAGAAGCGCAAGCCAAGCAAAAGTTTGTAGACTCGTTTATCAAGTGGCTTTCGCGGCATATCACGCCGCAGATGTTAGCAGAAATGGACCCGGAGCTTTTAGCGCCGCCGACGTCGGCCGCGTGTGGTCCCCGCCGCCGCAAGTTTGTACAGGTAGCTGAAAATGAGTGAAGCACTTGCCAAAATCTACGCGCTTCAGCAGCGCGAAATCAACGAAAACGAACGCGCGCGTCAAGCGCTCATTGCGCAAAACGCGCGTGAAATTAGAGCGTTTATGGACTCTGGCCTGCCTGCTATTTTTACCGAATGTGCCGGCGTGCCGCTGCGCCATGACGTACAGCAGCGCCACTATAAAAAAACGTTAGGCGAATGCGCGTGGTCGCACCAAGACCCGCGACGACAGCAAATAAAAGAGATAGCGCTGCCGTCCATTGGCGGCGGAACCGGTAGCGGCCCTCGCTGGTGGTGCAAAGAAGACGCCGATTCCGGCCGAATGGTGTATTGCTACAACGCGACGGGCAGTTACTCCGGAGGAACCGTGTGGGAAAAAGAACCCAATGAGCGCTGGATTGGCCCGTTTATTGAGTACATCGCCAAGATGTGTGATCCGCAAGCGATTGCGGATAAGTTATCTGAATCGCAGGCCAACCAAGCCGTCACAGACCGATTCACCCGCCGGCAAATCCAGAGAGTTTAATGGTTGCGCTCAATTCCAATAACGTACCTCCAGAGCACGTGCTAGAGTGGTGTCGCAACCTTGTGCGCGCAGCCTCACAAGACGCCGTATGGGGCATTCCACGTTCGGGCACGACGTTCAAGATAGATAAGAAAAACAAAACGCTTGTGCTCATCATCGCCGGCTTTGACGACGACGCAGACTTTCTGGCAACGCAACGCGTGTTTTCATTTATTGGCTGGGACGTTATAAAGAAAGCCAGCAATGAGCAGCCAACGCCGGATTGAACACGTTAAAAGTCCGCTAACCGTGTTGTATCAAGTTTTGTGCAACGCGGTATTTGAAGACGAGCACGGCGCCAATCAGACGACGTACAACGCGCTCATGATTCTCGGCGCGTCTATCGACAAAGACGTTGCTGACAGCGTCAACAAAAAACTCCGCGAAGAAGACGGGCGTTATAAATACGAAGAATAGCGCGCCTTGCCAGCAACCAACCCCAACTGGTAGATTCTGTGTCTTCTAGCTATCTAAAATTAACATGACATACGACGGCCAAATCTACTTGTTCGGTCTTTTTGTTGCTGTAGCAGTTATTTTGCTGCAGCACATGATTATTCCGCCAAATTACGAATAAAGCCATGAACAGGCTTGCAACTCTCGGCATTCTACCCAATCTATCGCCCGTTGTTAAATTTGTTGGCGGGCCGTGGGATGGGTGGTGCACACGGTGGGCCGGCGGTGAATGCCCAGAATTCGTAGAGATGCACAATAAAGAAACAACCGGCGCTGTTGCGCACCAGTACCAGTTGTGTGTCGTCACCGATAAAAAAGGCGTCACCCACACAATGTACAAACACCGGGGGCCAAAACCCCACAACTAAAATACATGGCAAATAAATACAAGTACATTGACAAGCACAATTTAAACCTCATTAACCATATTTCGCGCGATATCATCAAATACAATCGGTCACTGCCTCAAGAAGTGATCGACGCGCTTCCGGAAGACAGATGTTTTCCGATCGTCTTCACGCTCTTGCACGAGCACATCATGGGGAAGCCTGTAGAGCCCCATATGCGGTGCATGATTGCTGTCCCGACCGTAGACGAGTCGGGAGAGGTCACTGGCTCAGACAGGCTCCTATTGGATATGGAGATGGGTCTGTTTGACCTACTCCCCGAAATTGAAGTTCCGCAGGAACCAGAGCGCGAAGCAGCCTCTGTGTGAAAACTCGCAGGTTCCTCTACAGACCTGCGATTTTCTCGAATGAAACGAAAACGGAGTCTTTTCTTTACGAAGTAAAGAGACTAGTTCGGCTAATTCTGACATTTGCTGAAAATTTTTGTTGCAAATGCTTAGCAGCATTGCAGTTACAGCGCGTGGTAAAATGGGTAAAAAAATAGGTAAGCGGTTTTTCTCGGGAAATACGCTGGTTGACTTCGTTTTTAGGTCTGGTATGCTGCGCGTTCTTCCATACGGTACGGCTAGTCACATATAAGCAAGGAGGCGAGTATGCTGCGAAAGCAGGCAACTCCAAAGCGCAACGAGCGTTGTTGGTGCGGAAGCGGTAAGAAGTTCAAGTATTGTTGCCTGATTCCTCCAATGACGCAACCGCAACGCGTCATGCAATACATCGACAGCGGCGAAGAGGCCGTGCGTTATGTTATCAGCAACTCCCGCGGTACCGGATTCTTTTCGACAAAAGAAGGAAAGATCATAGTGTTTAAAAACCGCGCGGAAGCGTTTGCTATTGCCACGCTCCCCGAATTTGAAAATCAGGAACCCGGTGAAATTAACGTTGCCGGCGTAGGCGCGACCAAGTGGCAGCATCTACAAGAAAAACTACCGTTTATCGAAGTTGACGGCGTGGAAGACGCCATGGCGTTTGTAAAAGAGCGCATCGAATACATGCAGCAGCAGTTGCAAGAGCAAGAAGCTGCGCCGCCTATACCGGAAGAGCCGGAGCAGGCGTAATGCTGGTTTTACAAGACGTGTTGGAGCCCGCGTACCGGAAGCGGTCTACGCGGAGCTACGCTATTGTTGCCCCGCGTAAACGGGCAAGTTACGGCGTGGCTTTGGCCGCTGTGTACGGTATCAACAGAGATTGTTCTGTGTACAACGTCCGGTCGAGCGTGAACAGCATGTGTCGGCAATGGGTTCACAGACTTTGGGACCTTGGCCGGCACGAGTTATGGCTGTACCAGCGGGGGCTTGTGCCTGACAGCGAGCTAGACCCGTACAAACTTGTGCGCGCGTTTGAGCTTTATGCTGACTGCCGGCCGCGGTGCGTGGCGTACATGCCGCGGCCCGCGGAGTGGAAGCCAGTCGAGTACAAACCGTGCAACCGCGCAAACTTCTGCCCGCACTGCTGGGCGTCGCTTGTTGCGCGGCAAACGCAACGACTTAAATATCTGATCAACGCCTACATTGCAAACGATCCAAAATCCCGGCTGTCGTTGCATGTCGTCACAGACGAGCATTTTTTAACAAGCGCCGGGATTGGCGGCTTGGGTTTTGCGCAGCCAGAAGAACGATACGCGGCGATTATCCGGTTGCGCGACGAACTCCAGAAGTGCAAGAACCATATACACCAGAACTACACAAGCACACGTCGCAATACGCTGGCGTCGCTTTACCGCGTGTGCGCGGTGCCCATGCAAGACGGCTGGCGCGTGCAGACGCGGCGCCTGCTGCTTGCGTCCAGCGCTACAAAGTTATCAATACCAACGATGCGTGGCGACCGCCGCATACTGCATACGACAGCGGTCGCCCGCGGCGGCGAGACATGGATGCAACGCAAAACAGTCAGCACGCAGGACGAAGATATCTACCGCGCGCTGATCGCGTTCCACGCATACCCCCGCGAGCTTTTAAACAACGACATCGAGCTTGTAGCGGTTTATTTAAACGCTACAGCCCGGATGCGGTTGATTGGCGGCACAGGCAAAATGCGTCGGGCTGGTTCTGCGTTGGTTCGGGAGTATGTGCAGCAGGAGAAAGTAGCACGAGATGACAAAGCCGCAAAAAGAGCGGAAGAAGTATCGCGCAACTAGAGAGCAGTTGCAAAAGTACGGCAAGAACCGCCGGCTGTTGTGGCACGCGTACGCCCCCGTGCGCGAGCGCGTGCAGTACTTACTCGACGTACAGTTTGGCGGCAACGACCACGAGATGGCGCTGGCGCTAGGCGTGTGCTACCGGTATTTACACCGCGTATTGATCGGCCACTCGCAATTAACTATTCGCATGGCCGGGCAAATTGTTGAGCGGCTGGGTGTGAGCGCCGACTGGTTGCTGTTCGGTTCCGGGCCGATGACGACAAGTTCGAGTCAGACAGAGCATTTCCAGTATTTGCCAAAGATAACAAGTTGCTACCGCGTGGCTGATTTGTCTGCGGATGTGCCCGGCACGTATTTTTTGCCGCCGGTACAGCCAGACACTGTCACGCCGCTCGATGAAAACTATTTGATGAGCTTCGGGGCCGCCGCCCGAAGCATTTTTCAGGCGCGGCAAAACTCAAAACCAGTGTTGTTTTTTTTAGATTCTGCAGCGTTTAGCGAAACGACCAACGCTATCTGGCGTAAGTTTTTCGCAGAGCGTTATGCCAGTGTTTTGATGGTTACTCTTGCCGGCGCCTGCGCTGACCTTGCGTATGCCGACGAAATGCCGCGGCCAGATATCAATACGCTGGCGATGACGGCGGCTGTGAACCAAGCCGGCTATGGCGAGACTATTTGTGCGTCTGGTTTTCGGTCGCAGGCTGGTCGAGATCGTAGTTTGATGGCGTCTGTTTTTGCCGCCGGCGTTCCTGTGTATGTGTCAGCGGAGATTGGCGAGATTCCAAACCACACAAACCCGTCTGTTAGCCCGCCAACACTTGGCGCGGCTATCGGCGCCGCGGCATACGTAGATTTATTAGCGTTTACAGAGCAAGTACAAAATTATTTTGACGGCGGCGTTATCGTTGCGGTCGGCAATTGCCGCCGCGCAGTAGAGTTGTTTTTGTCGCGACTTCGTGCGCGCAAATACCCGACCGACGTTCAAAGAGATTTTGTGTTTGTTCTGTTTCAAGACCAAGACAAAAGTTTAGACTTCGATATTCACACTTATGGCGGACGCGTCATCTACCTTTCTCAACCAACAGTGGCTGGGTTTTCTCAGTTGCTTCAATCTTGCGCAGACGCGTATGCCGGAAAATAAACACACACATGCCAGAATCAAACATCACAGATTGTTTTTCAGAGTTTTTTGCTAATACGGTAGAACTACCGCCTAAAGATCGGCTGTTGGTTGCTACGGGCCTTGTCGAGCTTATGCGCCGTTCTGCCCAGGCGATGCCGTCTGCTGCGCTTTCGATGGGGCATTTGCTTGTCAGCTTGGCCGACGAGCCGTGGGGCCGTCTTCAGTTTCCGGTCACTCACACGTTGCTCGGCGCCGAAGCCGAGAAGCGCGTTTTTGCCGCGGGAGTCGCTAAAACTGATTTGATTCCTGTGCTGCAGAAGGCGTTTATGTATTTGCTGGCGGCGTTACAGCCAGACGAAGACATCTCCGCCGATGTGCTGCTCGACCTTGTCAGCGCGGTTGCTGCTGAGCACGTTACAAGCGGCAAGAAGCCAGCAGCCAAAAAGGCGCCAGATATCTTTACCGACGCGTTAGTCGCGCGCGCGTTTGCGCCGGTTAAAGTTACGCCCGCGTTGCTTGAGCAACTGGACGCCGACATGGTGTATTTCAGAGGCGAGTTGCCCGGCGCCAAGCTCGGACCCGACACTCGCGGCATTATGTTTGACACCAAGATTGGCGACGCGCACGTACTTCTCGAAACTGGGGAGTACGTGCGGATAAAGCCCGGCATGATATCTGTAGCCGCATCGCGCGACCCGGATGATCTTAAATTGTTTCCTCCCGGCTTACTGCTGCAGCTAACCGTGGCAAGCGTAAACTTGTTCATGGTTTCTGCTATCAACAAGGAACAAGAGTCGGCGCTGAACAGCGGATTGGCAGGCAAGCTGATAGGGCCGTACCACAAGATAACTGTGTCTACAGCAGACTTGCAGCCGCTTGAACACGTGTTCAGCGCTGCCCGTGACTGCGCGCTGACAGGGGTTGTGGGGGCCACTGGGCCTATTGGTGCGTCTGTGCGGTTTCCCGTACCGGACACCGACATGGCAGTAGTGATCGACGCGCGCACAGATTCGTCTGGCCCATACAGTGTTTCACGACTGGTGCGCGAAAACGAAAACGGCACCGAGACGGTAATCATGCGGCACGAAAAGCCGCGGTTGTTTACAACAAAGGGCATTTACATTTTTCCGACAGAGAGCGACGGACTCGTTTCTGTGTCGGCTATTTTCTGAGGTATTTATGACTATCTTTTCTTTCTCGGACTACAATTCGGAATCGGAAGACGAACTCCCGTTTGACGACTATCTGACAGTGCGCGCGTTTCTAGAAACGCATTTTGGCAAAAACACTGGCGGAGAGGTTTACAAACAACTGTGGCGGATGGCGCGCAAGTCTTCTGAAGACGTTGGCGGCTTGCCGGGAATCATTTTTAACGACGACGGCGGCGAGTTCGTGAGTTTTCGCAACGACCCGGACACCGAGACGTTTGGCGCGTTTAGCGGCGATGACGATGATCTAGTTTCCTGAAAGGATTCACATGTACCTGTTTGTAGATACAGAAACCGGCGGCTTGATGCCGAAGCATAGTTTGCTCACGGTGTCGTGCATCGTGGTGGACAAGGATTTTCATATTATCCCCGTCGATACGTACAACCCCGGACTGTATTTGCAAATCAAGCACGAAGAGTATGCGCTTACAGCAGGCGCGCTCTCCGTGAACAAAATTGACTTGGTTGCACACAACGCTAGCGGCGTCACGCTAGCAGACGCCAAGTACATGCTGACAAAATATCTGCAACGTGCGTGCGTAATCACCGGCAAAAAGCGTTTCGTGCCGGCTGGTCACAACGTCGCATTTGACACTCAATTTTTACGCGCGCACCTTCTTGACGACCGCGAGTGGGATCAGTATTTTACGTATCCGTTTTTTGACACCGCGGTGATTGCGCGGTTTTTAAACGCGGTGGGGCAGCACGATACCGGATACTCGCTGACTAAGCTGCGCGATCGTTTTGTGCCGCACGCAAGTGCCGGAGACATGCACAACGCAGAAGTAGATAATCTTGTGGCGATAGAGTTGGCAAAAAAGTTTGTCGACATGTGGCCGAGTCAAATTCGTTTTTAAGGGAAGGCTGGTTTCCGTGTTCACCGTCCTAAAGCCGCTGCTAGACACCGGCGGTCCAGCACCCCAGTCGGCCGTGGGTTTGTAACGCCGAAGCCGTGAGCGCTCAAACAAGATGGTCTCCTTTTAAGCGCGTCACGGAAGACGTCAACGCAAGGACGCAAGCGCAGTTGCCCGATGGTGTAACGGTAGCACAAGGGATTTTGGTTCCCTTTGTCTAGGTTCGAATCCTAGTCGGGCATTGGTTTACGTTTACGATGTAAGGATACAAATGAAATTTCACGAATTCATAACGTCTAAACTGCACACAATACGACAATTAGAAAACACTGGTCGGGGAAACCATAAAGGGATTGGCAACGTCAAACGTTTGTCGCCAATCGAGTTTCTTCGCGTAAAAACTCAAAAAATAATTGACGAATACAGCAGTAGCGTACAGGAAATTTTTAGTGACTTGTTTGATCCAGCGCGTGACACAACAAAAATTCGCGGTATGGAGGCAGAAGTTTATTTTCACGCGTCGGCTGGTATTCGGCATACGATTATGACTATTTGCGAACTAGATTGGTTTGAAGCCAATCGCCCGTTTTACAATGTGTATCCAATCGTTGAAAAATTAGTTCAAAACACAAAACTTGATTTACCTTTGTCACAGTTGAAATTTGCGCCCGGTACGTTGTGTTTTCGTTTTCCAAAAGGGCAAGAACCGCTTGGAATTAAAACGGCTTTACTCAAAATAGATAATTTTGACACACATGTGGCGCAAAAATTTTGCTCTATGTTTGTGACGTCAAAAAACCCGCGCGGCGAAATTGGTTTGCTTGTCGCAGGTAGTTTTGAAGTAGTCGACGACGACGATCGTTTTTTGATTCAACTGCCAAAATCTGTTTTGACGGAACAAAGCAAAGCAACAGTAGAAGACATGTTGCGCGCGTCGCTGTGGGCGTTTGAATCTGGAACAAAAGTTGGGCAAATATTATGCAACGAGACCGCGGATCAAATTGTTGCTGACTTGCCGCTGTATTCGCGGCGGTTGTATTTTCTTTTTAAGTTGACTGTGTTGATATCAATGCTTGCGTCTGGGAACGATTTAATTACGCCGGCGGTATTAGCGTCGGAACAAGAAAAATACGATCTTGAAACAGACGAGGCAGCAAAACGATGGATGGAAGAGCGCGCCGCAAAAATTCAAGGGCGTGGTTTTAATTTTGGCAAAGATTTGCAACGGCAAAGCGAATTGTCGCCGCACTGGCGCAACCCGCACATGGCTTTGTATTGGACCGGCGAGGGTCGGACAAAACCTGTGTTGAAGCTACGCGCCGGCAGTGTTGTAATCCCAAAGCATTTATCTTCTGTGCCGACCGGCTACAACTGTCCGGTGCACGACGAAATCGGCGACGAAACAATAGAGAACGTTTATTTTTTGCAGGACGCGTCGCAAGGTTTGATTAAAATTGGTAGAACACGCCGCAGCGTTGCGGCGCGACAACGAGAAAGCGCTACTTTTGTTCCGGGCGGTTTAGCGTTAATCGGGTATATCCCGACTGGCGATTGCGTTGCGCTTGAAACGCGTCTCCATCGAGAATACGCGGCCGCTCGTCGCGATAATGAATTTTTTGCGATTTCGCGTGAAGAGGCAAAAAACATTATTGAAAATTTTGGCGGCGTATTTTGTTTCTCTGATAACTAAACGACTGGCTAGAGGGCATATGACCAAAGCAACATTAGAGTTTGATCTGCCGGACGACCAAGGCGATTTCAACGCCGCTTTGCGCGGCCGTGACGCGCTTTTGATACTCTGGGAGATAGATGCGCGGCTGCGGAGTCTTCTTAAACATGGAGAGCCAACTGAAGCAGAAGAAAAACTTGCTGAAGAAATTCGCAACATGATTCCGTTTCACCTGCTGGATGAATAATTATGGCTGACATCGTTAATCGACTAACGCTATGGGCCGCAAAACAACCGCGCACCGAGGGCGGGCAATTAGCGTTGGAAGCCGTTGCTTACATCGAGTCTTTGCGACGAGAGGTCAGAACACAGCGACAAGAAATTGGCGCACTCCGTGAAGAACGAAAAGCGTTTGTAAATCTAGACCGACCAAATCATGATGCAGCGGCGGGTTGGTTAACATAGGTAAAACAACGCGTGCCGTAGAAAATTTTGGGTACATTGGTATACTTGGCTTTTGTATCCAGCCACTACGACACCGGGGTTTCTATGTCGCAATTTGCTTTTGCTGGTATGTCGCCTGCTGAGGTGCAGTTTATTCGCGTATACGTCAACGCGTTGCGCAAGCATTACGACACTATTCGCACAGCCATAGACGTTATGAACCCCGACGAATTAAACGTCGAGGATTTCAATACGGCAACTCGTTTAGCCATAAAAATGCGTGATCTGCACGCGGACTTTGACGCTGCTGTGCGCAAACTGCACAGAAAGCATAAAACACCAATAAGACAGTCGAAGCCCGTTCCGACAGAAGACGACCTAGCCGACCTGTTCGGTTTGTCGTTTTTCAAATTGATTACGAAAGCAAGCGTCACTGACACGCCAGCGCAATTTGTGATTCCGCATGAAGGTTGGTTCAGTGGAAAACCCAACGAATGGAAAAACAGTCTTAAAGCGTACAAAGAAGCGCCGAAGCCAACGCAATCAGATTTGGCCGCAAACATCTTGTCGCAGTATCTCAGTATTTTTTCCAAGTTTTTCCACATCAACGCCACGTTCAACAAAAAGCCGCCGTTTGGCGGCAGTAAAAAAATCTGGCCAACAGAACAAGATTTTTTTGACGACCAATTGGACGACGATGACGACGAAATAGACGCGCCAGAGAATCCATTTGACTGGCTTTTTGGCGACGACGACGAGGAATAATTGGAGGTTTAAGTGGAGCCGCTTTTCGTTTTCTGCGCTGATCTTCATTTAGAGGACGGCGCGTGGACGACACGCCCCGGCATTTACGGGGACGCTTATTACAGTTTTGATCAGATAGTCGATTACTGCATTGCCCACAACTTGCCACTGATACTGGGCGGCGATGTTTTGGAAAAAAAGCAAAACTTGGCTCGCCCAATTGCGAAGCTCTGCGACGGTTTGTCCCGTATGCAAGCGGCTAACGTGCGCGTCTACTATATTCAGGGCAATCACGAATATGATCGCAACGCTCCGTGGTTGAGCGTACACCCGTGGCCTATTCACATGCACGATACAGGCGTGCAATTTGGCGGCGCGTGTGTCGGCGTGTGGGGCCTTGATTGGTTACCACGCGGCGAAATTCAGGAAGCGCTTAAACAAGTGCCGGCGGATACAGATATCTTGATCACACATCAGGTGTGGAAAGATTTTATGGGCACACTCGGCCGCACAGAGTGCGAGCTTACCGATGTGCATTACGTACAGACAGTCCTTGCGGGCGATTTCCACGTAACCAAAACAGTGGAAAGCGTGAACGCGCAAGGCCAGCGGATTGAAATGTTGTCGCCGGGTTCTACAGCCATGCAGGACATGGGCGAAGCACCAGAAAAGTTTTTCTTTGTTATATGCGCCGACGGCGACAGGATTGTGTTTGAACAAAAACCGCTCAAGACGCGCCGCCTCATTTCGCACCGCGTTGAAACGCAAAACTTGCTTGATGAACTGTGCGCTGGCAAACTGCAAACAGAGATTCAAGCATGCATCGAAGCGGCAAAAAACGACGGTGTTCCGGAACACATTCAAAAACCGCTTGTGCGCGTCAAGTTCGATAAAAACATTCCTGACGCGTATTTGCGCGTGGTAACGTGCGTCGGCGAGCAGGCGCATTTGTTTTGTGAGGCAATTGCTGAGAAAGCGCAGCCGCGGACAATCGCTGCTAGAGACGCTGTTAAAAACGATTTGGTTGCAGCCGTCGGAGACTTATTGGGTGACACCAATGACGCGTACAAGCTTGCCGCTGCGTTGTTGGCGGCCGAAGACCCTGCCCGAGAGATTGATGCGTTGTTTCAAAAATACATGAACGAGGAACCAGATGCAGCTTCTGAAATTGGAAGTGAGGAACTGGGTACACCACAGATATCAGACGTGTGAGTTTACACGCGGTCTGGTTGCTATTTTGGGTGAAAACGGTTCTGGAAAGAGCAGCCTGTTTGGGGCTATTCGCTGGTTGCTTACTGGCGAAAATCCAAACTACGGCGTTAAAGCCGACAACATTTCGCAGTACGCTAAAGACGGCGAGCCGGCGTATGCGACGCTAGAGTTTGAGCACAACGGGCATTTCGCTACCGTAACGCGGCACTTGCTTCCAGAGAAAGAGCAGGCGACGTTGACGGTGGACGGCAAAGAAGTCGCCCGCGGCGACAAGATGGTGACGGCCGGCGTAGAAAAGCTCCTTGGCGTCGACGCCAAATTCATTAGTCGGTTTATCATCGTATCGCAAACTGAGATATTTTCTTTTATCGACGACAACCAGACAGATACCGACAAGTTTTTTCAGCGGTTGTTTAACACGGCCAAAGCGGACAAGTGCCAAGATATCATCGGCAAGTCTCTGCTTAAGGTAGCCGTGCCGGAAGTGCTTAAACCGAGTTCGCAGTTAGCACTGGAGATCGCCGATTTAGAAAAAGAATGTGCGGCACTTGACGCGCAGATAAATGAGTTGCCGAGTCTAGACGCTTTTCTGCGCGCACAAGAACGCGATCAAAAACTGATTGCGCGGTGGGATGCCAGAGAAAAAGCCGGCGTAGAATTGCAGCAGCTTGAGGTAGAAGCAGCAGAGCACAAGCAGGCGCTTGACGACGCCACTGCTACGTGTGAGCAATACGAAAAAGATTTTGCAGCATTTGTCGAAGCTACAAACGGCAAGGCTGAGTCGCACCGTCAGGCCAAGATCGCGCTGGGTCACTGGGAGAACTACAAGAACATAGCGAAGGTTAAAGAAAACTTTCAGTCACAGCGTGCCGCCATTAAAACTGCGCGAGACAAAGACCCGCAGCCAGAAAAACCCGGCGATGTTTCTTCAGAAACAATTCGGCGTGACGAGCCGGCGCTGGAACTACGGGTTAAAGAGGCTGAGCGTTTTATAGAGCTTTTTTCGAAAGAGGGCGTAGCCGAGTGCCCGACATGCCACACTCCGTCAACGCAGCTTGCCGCGCAGATGGAACAGTACACAAAAGACCTCGACGATTTGCGCAAAGAATTAGCCGACTTACGGCTTAAAGCAACGCGGCAGGCCAATTTGGAGCGCGAGTGGGACACGTGGGAGCGGCGGTGCAAAATTCGCGAGATTCAAGAACAGCAACTGACGGCGTCGGAACAAGAGTTGTTGGCTGTTAAAGAACCAGACATCGCTGAGGAAGAACTACAGCAGGCTGTGTCTGATTATGAAGATTTCTCAGCCGCGCTGTATGAATTGCAACCGTTAATTCAGACAGCGCGGGAAGAGATTGCTCAGCACAAGGGTTTGCTGGCTGCGAACGCGGCCAGACGCGAAAAGCTGCTGGAAGAGATTAAAAGTATTACCGTCACCGCGGCTGATGCTCATTTAGCCAAGGTTGGCTTAGACGAATTGCGAAAGAAGTGTCAGCAGCGACAAATACTGGAGCAAAATAGAGCCACGATAGTCGCGGAAATTTCGCAACGTGACGAGCAGCGCGTAGCCGCGCAAAAGAAAGAACAAGACGCTGTCAAAATAAGGCAGTGGGCTTCCATAGCCGAGCGCGCGCGTGATGCGCTTAAGAATGCGCCGCGTTTGGTCGCGCAACGTAATTTGCAACGTCTCGAAACGGCGATCAACGAGTTGCTGCAGATATTCAGCGTGAACTTTTTAGTCCGCGTCGCAGGCGACGGCACGCCGACGTTTATTGCGGAATTTTACGACGGCCGCCGGCAAGTCGCGCAGCGGTTGTCTATTGGGCAAAAAACTGTTCTTGCGTTGGCGTTTCGTGTCGCTGTAAACGCGCAGTTTGCAGAAGAGATTGGTTTACTCGCGCTCGACGAACCTACGGCGTCTTTGGACGCTCCGCGCATTCAAGCGTTGGCTCCCGTACTGGAAAAGCTGCGAGACTTATCGACAGCGAAGGGGTTACAATGTCTATTAGTTACCCACGCTACAAGTCTTTCGCACTTGTTTGAGTCAACTATTGAATTAGCACCGCCGGAGCTACGCCATGTACGGACCGCAGGATGAAACAACTATTAAGTTGCACACTGACGATAACGGACATGTTTGGTACGCCAAGGGAATTAACGCGCCTAAAAACTCTGGCCAAATAGTTGACAGCTTTTTGTTGTCTTCCCACGCCAACGGCATGGGATTGCTGTTTCGACTTCTTGGCGTTCCGCAGAACGCAGAGTTAATTTGTGCGCTGTATTTGCGCCACTACAAAGGCGAAGTAAAAACTGTGCAACTCGCCGGCCCAAACGTACTAGACCGCCGGGAAGAGCTTGCAGAGCCGTCTTTAGTTATTTTACGCATGCGTTCTTCCATGGTGTCCGCGGCGTGCGGTGGCTGGCATACGTTAACTCTTCACGATTATCCTACATATGCGATGCTTGCCAGAATGCTGCGCACAAATTCTGTATTTGACGACACGACAGATACGTATTTTAACTTGCATCCTGCGCACAAAGCACTGACGTTTATACCGACGCTCGATAAAGAAGCCGCATCACGCATGCTCGTCAACATTATCGATCCGCGTTGGTACATTGACAGGCGTAAACCAGAACGAATGAAAAAACTGGAGTTGTTTAATGGTTTAACGCCGGCGATACAAAGCAAAGTTTCTAACAAAACATGCCTGCTTAAAAAATCGCGTGAGTTTCGTTGTGCAACGATTCTCGACGCATGGAAAACTAAAACATACGAGGAAATCGATCCTGACAACCCGGCTAACTTTTTGTACGATATCTGGAAAGCTAATGGCGGCGGTCCCAAGGGCGACCTGCGCGCGTCACAGGCGTTTTTGCGCTACCTGCACTACAACTGGCTTGCTGGCTTAGAAAAACGAAGCGGCGTACGCGACGGTCTGTTTGCGCCAGAGTTGTTTTTCAAAACCAAAGAACAGCGCGAAGCTTACGCCAACCACATGCAGAAAAGCCACAAGTAATCATGCAAGAAATCACGGTTACCCTGCGTTTTAATCGCGTCTGTCTCGGCGCGGCAAAAAAGAGACGCAACGGGCAAGTAATTTTTTGCTTTGAACGCGACCCCGGCGACCGCGTGATGTTTATGTCTTCTGCGTGGCTCAGTTGCATGCGGTACGCCGCGAAGTTATCTAATCGCCACCACGCCGAAGTTAAAAAAATAGATTGGTGTCCTGTCATTGTTGGTGAGCCCCGCAAAGACTGGCGACGCACTATTCTGACGCCAAACGAAAACGGCATGCGCAGTCACTATGCCCTGCACGAGGCTTTCCGGCCCGGCGATACTGTTGTTATTTCCGCTGTACTTCCCGATGAGATACCGTTAGATGACTTTAATCATCTGCTGACGCTCGTTGGCAAGTACCGCGGGTTTTCACCGTTCAACAACGCGCAAGAGAAATATGGAACATTTGAGGTCATCTCGCTCGAACCAGTCGCCGGACCCGGGGGCGACTAACATGGCTTTTGCTGGTTACCCGGTGGTTATAAACAAGACCAACAACGTCTTGCGAATTACAGGACAGGGAAACACCGCCCTGAATCCGGAACTTATCAAACGCTTGACGTCCGACTTGCAATACTCGCACGTCGAGCAATTGCACGGGCAGTCGCGCAAAAATCCGGTTACGGGCCAGCGGCTGTTTTTCCAGACGCGTGAATACAAACTGTACCGCGTAGAGAACGGGCACGTTGTATTGCTTTCTGGTTACATGGCGCGGATGATCAATCGGCTGCGAAAACTGCAATGCGATTTGACGCTTGTCGACACGTCCCCCACGCGAAAACGTCCAAATTGTTACGTTCCGCAGTGGGAGCGGTTGGCCGGCAAAATTGAGTTTCGGCCGCGGCAAGAAGAATTAATGCGGCTTATTTCTCGCATGCCATGTGGAATTGTTAAAGCAGTGACGGGTTTCGGCAAAACCACATGTCTTGGTGCCGCGGCTATCTTGTTTCCTGAAGCCCGCATTGACGTAATTACAAAAAGCGTCGACGTTGCAGAACGCATTGTGCGCAGCTTGAAGCGCTTTGTGCCAAAGGTCGGAATGATCGGCGACGGCTTTAAACATCGCGAACGCGTAACCGTGATTACAGCCGGCAGCTTGCAGCATGCTGACGGCGACGCCGACTTCATGTTTGCCGACGAAGTTCACCAGTTAGCCACGGTTAACTTCTCTACTGCGCTTGCTGCACGTTATCGCAATTCGCGAAACTTCGGCATGAGTGCTACGCCGTACGCGCGCATGGATAATGCGCACGCTGTTCTTGAGCCACTGTTTGGCCCGATGGTGTTTGATCTGCCGTACCAAGAAGCTGTTGAGCTTGGGCTGGTTGTGCCGGTCAAGGTGACGTGGCTGCCTATTCGTCTCTCGCACAACCCTGCAGAACGCTTTCGGCATCGCGTTGCCCGCAAGCGGCACGGCATCTGGACAAATCACGCCCGAAACTCTATGATCGCCGCCGCCGTGCGCGAGTATCCCGAGGACTATCAGATTTTGATCCTCGTCGAAACTATCGAGCACGCCGTACACCTTGGGTCTTTGCTGCCGGAATTTACGTTGATGTATTCGCAGATGGCCCCGTACGATTGTGCAGCGTATAAACGGGCCAAACTTCTGCCGGCCGATTACAGACCGCTTTCTGATATCCAGAAGCACGATATGCGCGGGCAGTTTGAGACAGGCACGCTTCGGCGTGTTATTGCTACAGACGTGTGGGCCACGGGCGTCGACTTTGAACAGTTAAACGTCCTTGTACGGGCCGACGACCGCGACAGCGATATCGTCGACGTTCAAGGTCCGGGCCGCGTGAGCCGCACGTATACCGCGCCGGACGGCACCGTGAAAGAATTTGGCGAAGTGATTGATTGCATGGACACGTTTGACCCGACATTCTATCGAAAGAGCGCGGGTCGTCGCGACAGCTACAAGTTATTAGGTTGGGAGCAAAACTGGAATGAAGCCGCAAGGAGTTGGCGCAATCGCGAAACCAGTCCATGATGACGAATACTTATCCTACGACTGGTATCGCCAATTAACGCCTGCGCAGCTTGAAGCGTACATACGCTATTTGTTTGTCGCGCTGCGCGAGCATGAATACGACGTTGAAGCGCCGGTGCATACCGCGCGGCGAGTCAACTGGGATGGCGGTACGAATCAGTACGGCCATACCCACAAACGTATTTGGACAAAAATAGCTGCCGCTATTAAATCGGCAAAAGCTGTTCCCGGTACGTGGGTGGCAGCACATTTCTCCGCGGCGTTTCATGCCGTTCGCGCCGCGGAGAGCAAAGGCTATATTGGCAGTCGACCAGAACTTTTGTGCAGCGGTTTGTCGTTAGATGTTTACAAACAATACATCGCGTCTTTTGACGCAATAACGACGCGACTTTGCGCTGCCGCTGATTTTTCTATCGGCACGCAAATGGCGATGTTGGAAAACGTTATTCAAAACTACGATGATTTGGTTCTGTACGTAGTTGCGGATAAAACCAACGTAAATGCTACGCCTTTTTTCCGGCACGCATTTGCTGCTCAAGAAGAAGTGAACTGCCGGCGCGCAATTGACAAATACATTGCCGCCGCCGCATTAGAGTACGACATCAATCAACAGCTTTACGACGAATTAGCGCTTCGCCCCGAAAACTGGTGGTGGATATCGCCTGAATTAAAACAAGTCGTAGCCGATAAACGGAAGTATTGGAGGCGATATCGTGGATAACCAGCACTGGCAGAACGGGCGGCAGCAAATAGTTGCTGACACGCCGTTAACTTTTGACGAGCTTTCCGCAATGATTTGCGGATTCATTTCGTACCCGACGGTTTATAAATCGGCGGTACAGGTGGGTATAAACCCAGCGATGTTTAACGGGCTTGGTGAGCATGCGTTATACGTGTTTATGACAGCGTATGGTCCGTTGCAACGCGAGCACGGCTCCGTGACAAAGAACATGTTCACGACGCATTTGCGTGCGCTTTTGAGCAACAACACTGTAGCGCTCAACAACGCCGATCGCGCTGTGCTTTTTGGCGACGACGGCGAAAGCGGTTTGATTGCGCTGGCATTTGTCGGTCCGCCTGCAAACACAGAAGAAGCAAATGCCGATCGGGCGTATGTGCAGAGTATTGTGCGGCGGTTTTTGAACGCCCGGCTGGTCAATACTGATCTCAAGAATTTGTTGATCAGCACGCCCGACAACGCCGCGCCGGCTGAGATGGCGACGTTGCTGGACAATTTTCGTAAGCGGGCTCAGGCCATCAAGTTCGTCGGCCATGAAGCAGAAAACGCAGCCGAAATGCCCGAGCGCGGCAAATCGATTATTCTGCCGCCAATTGCCACGCCTACGACGATTTCGTGGATTGATAACTATATCGGTGGTTTTCGCGCCGGCGACGTGATTGGACTACTTGGTCCGTACGCCGGCGGCAAGACTACGATGTTGAGCACGATCGGCGTGCGCATGGCGCGACAATACGCCGCTGAGTACGCACAGCACGGCGGGCAGAGAAAGAAAAAGATAGCTGTCTATATCTGTTACGAGGACGGTGCGGCAAAGATGAACTGGTCGTTCTATTCGGCCGCGGCGCATATTCATCGCGACAGGTTCAAAAACAAAGTCAACTCAGACGAATTCTGGAACGAACTCTCCGACAGAGAAAATCTTTACCCGTACGAACGCCAACTTGCTGAGAACAGAAACGGCGAGGTGTTGTTGTGCGAACGTGAACGGTGGGATTTGGCTCAGCGGTGGTTTAACCAGCATTTTACGTTTTTGGATTTTTCGGCAAACGCTGAAACCAACTATCGCGGCAACGGCGGCGTGTTGGAGATTGTGGCGACGCTTGAAAATCTTCGGGATCGGCTGGGGGCTGACATTGGCGTTGTGCTGTTGGACTATCTGTCTCTGATGCTTAACCGTTTTCTGGCGCAGGGCGTCAATACGAAGCACATGGAGCAGATATGGCGACAAATTCAAAGCGCGCCAGATGAGCTTAAAACGCATGTCGCGGTGCCGTTCAACACAACAGTGTTTGTCGCGCATCAGTTGGCGCAAGGTGATATCAAAAACATCCCGCCGTTTCGTTATGTCTCCCACGCTGACGCGCAGGGCTCAAAAGCGTTCGGCGAGAACGTTCATGCGTGTCTGTGTCTTAACAAGCCTGACCCGGAAACGTACGTCAGCACGATTCACTGGTCGAAGATTCGTTTCGACCGGCCGACAGGCGGACCATACGGTTTGGTAAAGATTGACGAGAATGTTGTGGACGTATGGCAGGCGGACGACGATTACTACATCAACGACGTGTCGCGAAAGATTATGCGTCGGGGTGAAATGGATGCCGTTGCCGATCCGGCGGCGGTTCGAACAAGTGGTCGTCCCGGGCGTCGGATTATGAATCCAGACGCGCCTGTGCGCACACAACCTGACGTAGACGCCGGCTTTTTATCCTAGGAGTAAACATGGCGATGACGCACGCGTCACGGCCGAGCGTAAACCCGCTCAATCCAACTTTGTTCTCTTTTCTAGAGCACAAGTTCGGCGATGTCAGAATTGCAAATCAGGGTTCCGCGGCGGCTGTGCAGCGCATTCGGGACCCGTTAAATCCAGATCGTGTAATTACGCAGGCACAGACGTGGGGTGAGTACTACTGTGTTTGCTGTCCGTTTTGCAATGACGTTGGCAATAAGCTGTGGATTAATCACACCTATGGCGCTGACCTCAATCCGCGAACCGGCCGCCGCACAGATACACATCTTGTGATTTGCTATAAAAACAACTGTCTGTCTTCGTATGAACGCCGCCAGCAGCTTGAAGATTTGATATTTGGACCCGGTAAGCGTTTGTTGCAAAAGATTCCGATACAGCAAGGAAGCGTGTCATACGACACCAAGCAAATCTCGCCGCCCGGAAAGATTTTGAACTTACTGGAATTGCCAGATAGTTCGCCGGCAGTGGAATACTTGTTGGGTCGCAACTTTGATATAGATATTTTGTCTAACGTGTTTGGCGTCGGTGTTTGCGTGGAACCGCTGCCGCAATACCGAATGATGCGCGGGCGTATTTACATTCCCTCGTATTTCAACCAGCAGCTTATTGCGTGGCAAGGACGCGTACCGACCACGCAAAAAGTCGATATGAAGTATTACACTGCCGGCACAAAGAGCCGCGCGCTGTACAACTACGACTTAGCATCGCGCCAAGATTGCGTAGTGATTGTCGAGGGCGCGCCGAGCGTTTGGCGGTTAGGCGCTGTCGGTGTCAGTCTGTTTGGCAAGACGTTGTCGTTTTGGCAAGAAAATACGATCGCTACGACGTGGGCTGGAAAGCCCGTCTTTATTGTGTTAGACCACGGAGAAGAAGACGCGATTGAAAAGGCAACAGCGCAACTGTGCCGGCATAACTTACAGGTTGTGCCGGTCCTCATGCCTGACGAACGCGACCCGGCTGATTACTCGCGCGCCGATTTGCGCGAACTTTTGTTGTCTGCGGCGGATTCCGTAGGCGTTTCTATAGACCAGTCATTTTTGAGGTAAACATGGCTTCGGCCGTTTCACTCGACCATCGGCACGTGCGGGCGTTGTACGACCCCGAGAGTGTAGAACTCACGGCGGCTCTCAGGCCGCTGTTGCCGCTCGACTCGATTGGTATGCCGCCGGCTGGAGCAAATTTTATCGCCCACGCGATCGCGCTAGGCGACGCTTCGGACCTGCTGGATATCAAAAAGAAAAAGAAGATACCGATTGGCGAAAAGCTCGTCGAACTGTATCGCGCGGCGCTGTATAGCCCGACGTTTACGTTGCCCGTTCTCGTCAAAAAGGGGCAGGAACTTGTACAGTTTTTGCCCGGACATTTAATCAAGTATGGTTGGGGCAAAAACCCCGTATTTGGGCCGAAGCCGGCCCGCGTAATGATCGTCAGCAAAATCCCCGGTCAAGCCGAACTGGCTGATCAAAGTGGCGTCGTTGGACCGATGATGGAGCCGTTGTTTCGCGCGTTTGACGAGTGCGACATTAGCGACGACGAGTATATGGATTGGTACGCCACATTCGCCTGCAAATTCGGATCACCAACTCCCGACACGCCCGCCGTCCCGGCCGCGTGGATTAAAGATTGCGCGTTGTTGTTAGAGCAAGAAATACGAATCGTGCAGCCTGACTACATTTTGTGTCTCGGCAACGAGGCAACAAAAGCAGTGTTGGCTACGAACAGCAGCGTGTCTGATTTTGTTGGTCGCGTTGTAGACCGCAAGTCGTATGACGCCAACGGCAATGAGCGTGTAATAAAAGTCATGCCCGTAATGCACCCGGCTTTGGTAGTCAGAAAACCAGAACTGTTCGAAGATTTTGCCGGGCAGATTCAGCGTTTTAAAGATGTCATTGACAACAGAAACAACACGGCCGAAGTAATCGATCACGCCGACATTTACACAGAAGAAGCGTTAGCAGAACTTGTTGACGAAATGATTGCCGACCCAGACCCGAACGCCAACATCATCGCCATCGACTGCGAGTGGCACGGCGACCATCCGACAGAGCCTGACGCTTATTTGCGCACGATTCAGATATCCAACAAAGAAAAATGGGCACGCACAATTGTTTTACGTTATCAAGGAGGAGCGGAAGCGTTCAAACCAGATTTGGCCGCGGCCCGGACGCAACTCACGAGACTGCTCAAAAGTACACCAGAACGCCACGTACGCGTTGGCGGTCACTTTTTCCGTGCTGACTTGCCATGGCTTATTGATTTTGGTGTGGATGTACGCCCGGAATACGCCCCAGCAGAAGACCCGGATGATCGTACCCGCGGTGGCTGGGATACCAGCCTCATGTACCACGCCGTAAACGAGTGCGCCAAATACGGTCTCGATGCGTGCTCGATGCGGTTCACTACAGCCCCGATTTATTGGGAACAGTTAGACGATTGGCGTAAAAAGTATCGTGCAGATAACAAAATCAAAGCCAGTGAGATGGCCGGCTACGGCGAATGCCCGGCTCACGTATTACACCCATACGGCTCGTATGACGTCGACGTAACGCGCCGAATTATGATGCGGTTTTACGGCACAGACGGCACAGATGGAAAACTGGCGCACGATCAACACGGTCACGATTGCTGGTTGGCATACTGGACTGCCCATCGCGCCTCTCTGGCGTTTTTGGAGATGGAACTGACAGGGCTCGTCATCGATCGTTGCCGGGCAGACGAGCTTACAACACTGTTCATGAATACGCAGGAACGGTTGCTTGCCGAAGTGCGGGAAGAATTAAACTGGCCCGATTTCAACCCGAAGTCTCAACCCCAGTTGGCTGTCGCGCTTTTTGGTCGTAAGTTTTTGGATAGATTTACGAACGCGCCGGCGATCCCAGAAGACGCGCAACTTTTGAACTTGCGTCCTGTAAAGACAACAGGAAAAAGGCCGGTGCTGTGGACAGAGTTGTCGTGGCGCGGCATCGACGCTAAAACAGCGACGCCAAGCACAGACAAGGAAAGTCTGGGTATTCTCGGTTACGTCAATCCGACGGCAGCCAAGATTCGTGACTACAAGTTTATTAGTCAGGTGCTGCAGTCGGTGTTGCGGAAACCAAACCTCACGGATGACGGAGATGTAGAAGTCGATGAAAACGGCAATTTCACATATGAAAAAGGTCTTGTCGGATGTGTGCATGCCGACGGTAAAGTCCGCACTCACTTCTTTCAGACAAAAGAAACTGGCCGCGCCTCTTCTTCTCGACCTCCCCTCCAAAATCTTTCGTCGCGCCGCGAAGACGATTACGGGCGAATCATCGGCGAAGACCGTTACAAGCACCCAGTGCGATCGATCCTGCGTGTGCCCGAGGGTTACGTCGGCATCGAAACAGACCTCACTGGTGCGGAATTGGCGGTCCTCGCGTGGTTGTCACAAGACCAAGCGATGATTGATCATATTCGGCGCAACTTGCTGCCGGACACGCACCCAGATCACTACGACATTCATTCGCGACAGGCTATTAAGACGTTTAACATCACGGGCGTCGAACCCACGTCTAAGGGCATGAAAGCTGCCGGGAAAAAGGGTTTGCGTGTTGCAGCCAAAAACGTGAACTTCGGTATTCCTTACGGCCGCGGCGCTGAGGCCATTTCGCGGCAGTGCAAAGAAGAGGGTGTGACTGTTACGGCAGAAGAATGCCAAGCGATGATCGAGTCATACTTTTCGTCATACCCGAACACTAAACACTTCTTGGCCGAGTGCCGCGAACGGTCGCAGAACCCCGGCTGGATTGTCGGGCCATACGGTCGTTTTCGGCGTTTCATGCCGGGTAACGACAAAGCCATCCGCGGCGAGCAAGAACGGCAGGCGCAGAACTTCCCTATTCAGGGCGGCGTTGCCGATGCTGTGTCTATTGCGCTTGCCAATTTCTATTATTACCGAGAAACCCATCCAGAGATCGACTACAAGATCGTTCTCCAAATTCACGACGCTATCGTCCTAATGGTGCCGATTGCGCACGCTGAACAGGTGTACAAAGAAGTAGTTCCGTTGTGCATGGTGGAGCAGGTCCCGTTTTATCCGCGCCGTTTGGACGGCACGCTCATCGACGCCGGTCCATACAAGTTTGGTTCGTCTCGGGAAGTATTCGTCCATTGGGGCGAAGTGCTCAAACCCGAAGAGGCAAAATCTCTCGGACTGCACTTTTTGGCCGAAGAATAGGGGCTAGACTTTTCGTTTTCGTCTGCTAAACTGCAGGCAACAACGCGGGGACAAAACCCCGTACTCACAATCGACGCAGGGGTATAAATCCCTTGCACAACTAGAAAGAGAAGGTAGTTATGCCACGTTACGACGCCCAGAATCTTGCTGCAATTGACCCCGAGTTTCGCAAGCAGCACAATCTTGATAGCGGGCCCAAAAAGAATACCCGCTACACCTACGGCAAAAACGTTTTGATTGCCGCGGGTAACGAGTTGATGGCCAACGGCCTTTGTTTGCGCCTGTTGCCGATTTACGAAGATAACGGCGCAACCTTTGCCAGTTTTCGTGACGGCGCTGACGGCATCGCCATGGGCGACTGGTGCCGTTTAATGACTGTTGCGCACTGGGTCGGCAACCCGGGCGTGTGCTTTATTGCGCACGACGGCAACCCCAGCCTCGACATCCGCGAGAATCCGTACAACCTCCTGTACAACGTCGCGTGGAAGAACAAGGAAACCCCGGGCATCGGCCGGCTGTTCAGCGAACTGCTGCAGAAGCCCAAGGTTTTACAGTCTTCTGTCGGCTCGCTCACGAAGCCCGAAAAGATGTTGTTTATTTCTGCCAGCATCGTCGGTCTTGATGACCGCGGGCAGATTTCTCTGAGCGCGTTTTCTGACGACCCGAAGAAGAACGCACGAGTTATTGGGCTCAAGTTCAGCGCGCTTCAATCGCTGCTTTCGGCGCTCAAGGTGCGCGATCCCGACACCAACGAATATTTGAGCGGCGATATGCTCGACATGGGTGACGCCAAGCTGCTTACCATCATGCCTGAGTCGTTTTCAAGCGGCCAGCAAAAAGTGATGGGCGTGGGCGCCGACGGTCCCGAGACGTTCTTCTGCCCGAAGTACGCTCGCGGCAACGCGAAGGCGCAGTACATTGTCGGCTACCCGCCGCCGGATCGCCGCAGCGCGTTTACGCACTTCGCTGTGATCCACGACACCTACAACGGACAGAGCGTTTCGCTTGAGCCGTATGCGGAGCGTGTGGCGCAGGAAGCCGGTACGTGGGACACGCATTTAAACATCATGTCTTACGAGGAACAGGCCGAACTGCTTGCGCCGGCGTTCCCGCGCGAAGCGCTTGAGTTCGCGTGGCAGGAGCACCCGGAATATCTTCGGGCTCTTGGCCGCCGATCGTCGTCACCGACGGCTGCGGCTGTCGAGGAAATGCACGACGAAGAAGACGCGGAAACTATGCAGGCGTTTGTAAAGCCTGCTCGCGTTGCGCCGCAGAAGTCTGTGGCAGCGCCTGTGAAGCCCGCTGCGCATGTGGCCAGCAATATCCCCGAAGCCGAAATCTCCGAAGAAGAGGCCGCGGGCGTTGCTGACATGTTTTCATCTGCACCGCCGGCGGCTAAGCCAGCGGCTGCATCTACCGGCAAGCTTAACGCGGCTGATATTTTAGCTCGCGCTAAGTCTCGTCTCGCCGGCAAGTAAATTTTAACTCAACCCCGGCACCGCGTTGTTCGTTCGCCGCGTGCGTGCCGGGGTTGACATTTTTATACCTGAAAGGAGACGGCATGGACGTTTCATTACCGCATTCCGCAGCGCGCGATCTTTACGTTAGGAACCTTTTGCGCGAAATAGAAGAACATCAGCTAATACATCCGTTTTTTCAACGAGAATTCGTGTGGTCAGAAAAAAAGCAACGCGAATTCATTCAATATACGTTGTCTATATTGCAGCTTGAAGCGCCGATTCACACGTATTGCGTTGCTGGCAGCATGACTTTGTTTTTGAAAGACGGCCGGCAGCGGCTCACTACGTTAAAGCGCGCGATAGAAAACCCAAAAACTTTTGGTTTAACACAGCGTGAAGTAGAAATTTTAAAGCAAATCAACGTGCATATCATGCACCGACAGCACGCCACGCATGACGAGGCTATGTTGTCTTTTCAGAATTTAAACAAAGGTACTGGACTTCTTCCGTACGATTTGTGGCGCGGGGAACTTACGGCGACAGACGTTGGCAAACGGTTATATGATCGTGTTTGCACTGCTGTTGTGCACGTGACCGCCCGGTTAGCCGGCGTCGACGTACTGAAAACAGCAGACATGTCGACCGAACTTGGGACAGACGGTCGAAAACGCAATGGGCAGTTAAATCGCGGCGCACTTGCGTTGTTTTATATGTGGGCTGCAAAAAAACCAACCGTTACAGAAATTCTCACACACGACACAATTACGAAAAAGAAACAACCAGAAGTTTTAGTTGCGCAGCTAATAAAAGCAAACAATTGGACAAACGCAGATGTAGAACGAGAAGTTCATAGGTTTTATACCTATTTAGAAAATGCGGCGGCATTGGTTGAGCGGTTGGTAATTGCGCGCAACGCCTCGTTCAATAACACGCATAAAATATGGGAAATTCAATCTGTTCGCGCAATATTTAATGCTGCTGTTTTTATTCATTTGCGCGACGACGTGCCCGCTTCGGCGTTGGAGGCGTGCGTAACGTGGTATCTAGATCACGCTGACGGTTACTCTAAGTGGGATTCGCGGTTTGATATTCCAGCCGCAGTCGGCTCCAACGACAAAGAAGAATGCCGCATGTCGCAGCATAATTTGTACTGGATACGCGAACCCATTGCGCCGTTTGGCGTGCATATTCCTCGCCGCAAGAAGAAACCAAAAGTTGAGGGTGCGCGGGGAAAAAAAGGTTGCCACATGAGTCACACTACGCCGGCCGTAGAGGGCGGGACAAAAACTGTAATTGAAGACGCGTTGACCAATTTGTCTCGCGGCGCAAATGCCATGACCGAAGCCGAAGTAGTTGCTCTTTTTGGTGCGACTGCGCAGGTTGCGCCAACACAAACAGAGTTTCCTTTTAACGAAGAAAAGAGTGCATAACAATATGGGGCGCAAAAAGAAAAACACGGATGAAGGTTTCAGCGCGTTTAGCCCCGACGGCGAGCACCCCGTTATCACGGAGGTGTTGAAAGCGTCGGCCGAGGATAGCGACCCGCTAATCGGTTTGCCGTTGCCGACGTTGTCGGCGCGGTATCTCCTGCAGGCGAACATTTTCCCGCTGTCGCGTTTTACGCAACTTCGCGGAGAGTTTAGCGCCGGCAAGTCCGCGATGTTGCTGGAGATTATGCGCTGGTTTCACGTCTACGGCGGCGGCGCGATTTTGATAGATACGGAGAACAAAGGCTCCGAAACGATGCTTAAGGGCATGCTCGGACATAACCCGCAGCACATTGCCCGCACCAAGGTTACGACGGCCGCCAGCGTCGAAGAGTGGCAGAGCAAGTACATGGGTTTCTGCAAGGCTATCCACGCGCAGATCGATGCCGCTAACGCTCCGGACCGCGTGATCCCGATTTGCATCGGCGTCGACTCTATCTCGGCCGTCGAAGTCGATCGTCGCGTGGAGAAGGTGGCAGAAGAAGGACACGCTGCCGCCGGTCACCCGTACTTGGCGCGCAACCTGTCTGACTTTATGCGCACAGCGCTCGTGCCGACGCTGCGGCACTATCCAATCGCGCTGGTTGCCACGAATCACTTGAAGGAAGAGATTAATTCGATGGGCTTTGGCCCGCCGAAAAAGTACGCCCCGGGCGGCGCCAGTCTCGACTACTACCCGACGCTTATTATCGACATGCAAAAAGCGTCGTCGAAGAACATCGTGTCTGGCCGCGCTGAGGGCCAAGCCGTCCGGTTTATCGCGACCAAGAACAATCTTGGCGCTCCCGGCCGGCGAATCGTTGTAAACCTCATGTGGTACAACGACATCGTTTCTATAAAGGACGCAGAAGGAAATGACTCCTACAGAAACCAGCAATATCATTACTGGGATTGGCACACGGCTACGATCCGCTTGCTTATGGATTTGCAGGCTGCCGACAAAAAGCCACAGCCCGGCGTTGACCCTAAGCTCCCCGAACTTGTCAGACAAGTTTGCGATCTCGAATACAAGCACGGCACGAAAAACGCCGATGTCCCGCTCGTATACTCTTCGGCTCTCGGTATCTCGAAACAGGACGCCGTCTCCGAAGTGGAAGCGTCGGTCATCCTTGAAGATAACAAAAAAGTGCTCGGCGTCCTTCACGGGCTGCTCGGCGTCAACGAGTACGCCATCTGTGACCCGGCTCGGCAGTATCGCAAGCAGGTTATGGAAGAGTTGAAGAAGAACCAGATGACGGACGTGCCGGAACTTATGGCGGCGTCCAGCATTTCTGGTGCGAGCATTATCCCCGAAGATTTTGACCCGCTTGGGCAGGTGGACTAATGTCGGAAATTGTAGCAACTGATAAGTGGCTATTAATGCTGGCGACTGAACTTGAAATGAAAGGTTTTCCGCCTGCGTACGGGCCGTATTTACGTCACGCCGCAGAAATTTTGGGGAACGCTGAAAAGCAGCTTTTTGAGATTGACGCGGCCAACATGCAACTTCACGACACGATGGCAGAAAAAGATCGAGATTTTAAAGCGCTGCGTGCCGAAGCCAATATTCTTTGGTCTCGGTATCAAAAAGCGATTGATATCGTAAAACCGTACGAACCACAAACTGCGGCTGCCATGGAAGCATATCGGCCGCGTTTTCTAGAAATCATATGACACATCCTTTGGCCGTAGAGTTGAGGCAGTCAGCCACGCAAGCGCGTGCTATTGACAGGTCAGCCCTGCTCATTGCGGCGGCAGACGAGTTAGATAGGTTGAGCGACGCCGGCGTTGACGCGATTACTGCGTACGCGCTTGAAAACGAAAAGCTTAAAAAGGATTTACTTGATTTGGCTATGCGGGCGGCAGAATACGAGCCTGTGTTGCAGCTTATCGCAGTGGGCGCGAGACCAGACGGCACGTACAACTACTGCCGCGAAGCCTGCCAAAAATTAGCGCAGAAAGCTTTGGGGTATGAGCGACAATAGAGATGACTTTTTCGGTTCTGTGTTTCGCCAAGACGATTTTTCACGTCAGCTAGCTTACGAAAACCGTGTAGTAAAACGCGTTATCGGCGAGTGCGGTATTAAACCGCGCAGTTGGGGTAAACTTGTCAATTTATGCCGAGACAACACAGGACAACCTTTTTTCAGCTTTGACTGGTTCAATCAGTTTTTCAGCAATTTTCCGGCGCGTTTATGTGGCAAGCGCATCGGATATTGCGGCACTCGTGTGGACGCAAACGGTCGGCAGCGAGTGAGTCTGTATCAGTTAACGTTGCGCGATGTTTTACGCCCGGAGAAAAATTTGCTGGTTCGTGCCGTGTCTGACGCGCTTGCCAGTATGAGCGTAGACGCCGGCTGCCCGTTTGTGTTTGTGTTCCCTCTTGTCAAAAAGATGTTCTGTGCGCATAATCTTGAACGCCTCGATCGCTACGAGTCTGAGGTGCACGTGCAGTGGGCGTTTACGCACCAACGGTCGAAACTCATTGTCGAGCCTACAGAATCTGTTTTTAGGGCGATAGGGAACGATTGGTACGAAGAGTAACGTCACGTGAGCGGCAAGGACGTCTTTCATCTGGCTCCTGCGCAACGGATGCGAAGCGTCTTTGCGCCAGTCCATACTGCCACTTTTAATGCCGCGCAATTATCTGCTTGCAAAGAGTTTTTAACCCAGCGCAGCGAGAACACAGAAACAGTACCAATTGTTGACGAGCAACAATTGTTTTTAGCCGCTGACGGCAGCGTCGCAGAAACCGGATATCGGTTTAACGCTATCGGGTTTAACGCCGTAGCAAGCGCTTTGGTAATTGGGCTGAATAGCGTATTTAACGAGTTGGCCGGCGAAACGCGCTATCGCGTTCTTTCTTCAGCGGCCAATCGCGACCTTGCCGCAGCTATCAGCATTTACAACATGACGATGCGCGCGCGTTTTGACTCGTTGCGGGAGCGTACGCTGCTTGTAAATCACAAAGACAAAACCATAGAAGGCTTTCTTGGGCTCGATCACAAGCTGCTCGACAACACGGCTTTTTTAAACATGGTGGCGGATGAGATAGCCGTGAAACAGTTTGGAGCGGAGTTCTACCGCGCCGAAATCATTGGCCGTGAGTTGCGCTTGTTCTACGCTGACACGAAAAACAAGCGCAATGATATCTATGTTGATCCTCGTCACACGTTTGCCGGCGGCTGGTATTTTGCTAATCGAGAGGATACCGGCGTTGCTATGCGGGCGGCTGTTTGCCTGCTGACAAAATTCGGCGCCGCGGTTGACTCCGGCAAAAAAAAGTCTAATCTGCGGCACACGGGCGCCGACCTCACTGGCCGGGCTGCGCTGCTTATCAGCCGCGTCGCGGATCAAAATTTAGACATGAACCTAATAGCCAGTTGCGTGCAGCACATGACGCGCAAGTCTTTAGGCTTTTCGCCTTCCAAGTCGGCGCTGGATGCTGCAATAAATAACTGGATTGGATATCTGTCTCGCTTCCGCGTCTCGAAAGAGGAAGCCAGACAGATATGTAGAAACGCCGCCGCCGTCGGGGCCGACCTCGACCAGCGCGACCCGACTGACGTATACACGAAAGAAGCTATGGCGGCAAAAAACTTGTACGATTTGTTTTGTTCTATGTTGCGCTACTCGCGTAACCAATACCGCACAACACGCGATCTGTTGCAAAACGTAGCAATGGATTTGCTGTTGGCCAATAAATAGGAGAAAGTTATGGGACGGAAATCCAAAGCAATGTCTGTTATTCAGGCGGATTTTGTCGGCGACCACCCGGCCGCCGCAAACCAACGTTACGAGATTACAGAGACGCTGACGGAAGACCTGCAGGGCGTCATATCTGAAATCGATCAAATTTTCGGCGACGTTCAGGTAGCCAGTTTAACTGCGTTTTGGCGCGTCGGGCGTATCATTACCGACGTGAGAAACAACCCCGAAATTTATTTGACGCAAGAGCAGATTAATAACAATATTGACGGCGCTTCTTTGTTGATTAGTATTTTTGCGCCAGTTTATACGGCAGATCAGTTGCGTAGCGCTGTGTCATTTTTTGAGAAATATCCTAGTGAAGGTGAAGTGACACGGTTGTTAAATCTGCGGTGCCCAGAACGACCGCGGTGGCGTATGACCGTTTCGCACGTTCAATTATTGGCTCAGGTTCCGGACGACGACCAGCGCACGGTTCTTGAGGACAAATGCGCCGAAGACGGCTACACCGCACGTAATCTTGCGCTAGAGCTTCAGGAGTTGCGCGGCAAACAGAAAAACGGTGGCCGGACGCATCGGGCGCCCAAGGGTTTAAAGCAGCAAGTTCTTGATTTGCTTCAGCATCAGCGGCGGTTTATTGCCCGGTCTGAGAAACTGTGGCTGGTCGAGGACGATACAGATATTTATGACGATATCGCCAACGCTCCGCCCGAGAAGTTAGACACAACAATTTTGGCGTACTTCGCCGAAATGCGCGATAACTTCACGCGCATGTCCGATATCGTAGCGGAACACGTTTCCAGATGCGCTAAAGTTCAGGAAGAAGTTATTGATCAGCTTTCGCAGGACGACAGCACGGAGGACGAAGAAGAGACAACAAATACGCCGCGACGTCGGCAATCTGACATCACCCGTTAAGGTATACATATGTTTCAAATTCAAAACGTTCCGATTGTTATTGAACCGGGCGTCGAAGCTATCGAGGCGGAATTCTTTGCCGTGGAGCGCCACGGCAAAGCACGGTCTTTTCCTGTGCAACTTTTTCGCGTAAACCTAGACGAAAAGGTAGCGCAGATTTTACCGTTTATTCCGTCTGTTCAGCGCCCACATGTGTTTTCGCTAGCGCAGAACCCCGAAGAATCGTTAGCTCTTGTGGTTTACGATGTTCTCGGGCGCATACAGCACGTTTACACGCGGGACAGCGCCAAAAGGTCTTGGGAGAAACGAGATGTTGCAGACGAGCACGCTGGAAAAACGATCAAACAATTTTCTATCCGCTATTTCTTCAGCACAAAAGAATCCCGTGATGAGTTTATGCGTTGCGTAGACGGAATTATTTCTTCGCTGACACAGAAGAAAGAACCGTCGCAGCGTGAAATTGCGACAGCCTTTAATATTCTGTCGAGAGCGCGCAGCGAACCCGTTGTGTTACCTGTTGCCGTAGCTAAAAGCAGCCGTAAACAGGTGAAAATATAGTCTGATAATAGAACGGAGTCGTGTATGGCGGACGGAGCCGCCGCTTGTATCTGTATACTGTTTTACGGATCAGGCGATAAATATCTGCAGCTTGCGCAACGCGTTTTAAACAGGCCGATGCGGTTGCTGGCCGAACGGAATATTGAATTCCGTTTCGGCTGCAATGCTGTCGGCAACGGTACGCGTAACTTCTTGCAGCAACAGATTGCAGACCACTTTCGGTCGGCAGTGGTCGTCGAGCAGATATCCAATCTGTTCAAGTATCCGATGATGCGGCGTATGTTCAACTGCGCGCCGATCACCGCGCCGATTACGGTGTGGTTCGATCACGACTCCTACATCGATCCCGAAACAGACATTGATTCTTGGTTGGAAAGAGTTACACGGCAACTCTCAGCTTGCGATCTTATCGGTTCTGTGCATTTAAGTCGACTCGGGGCGGAGCACGAAAGCTGGTTGGCTGCGCAGCCGTGGAAAACAAAAGACAACGTTTCGCATTATGTGCAGCACGTAAGCGGAAGCTGGTGGGCAATCAACACCCCTGTACTTCAAAAATATGATTGGCCGCCTAATACGTTACAGCAGAAGGGCGGCGATATTTTGCTGGGCGAGTTGTTTCGCCAGCAAAACCTCCACTTGTGCCACTTTCGCGACGGTTTGCGTATTAACGTGAATGATGCCGGCGTAGAAAGCCCCGAAGCGCGGACTATCGTGTAATGCAGTTAAAACTATCTCGCATCGATTTGGCGCGCACCAAAAAGTCGTGGCCGACCGGCGCAGCATTTGAGCCCGCTTACGTCTACAAGCGCCCGACAGAAACTGTTGAACGTTGGTTGGTGGTTTCTGCGCCATTGGTTCCCGGCCTGCCGCAGGAGCTATCAGAGTCATACCAAGACCCGTATATCCGGATTCCGTTGTTCTCTTACGCCTTAAGCCCAGACGCAGATTTAGCGTTTGCTTACATTTTGCAACTGGGTTTGTCATGCGCCGGACATACGCCTAAAACAGTGAATAAATTGCATATTGTCACGGGTTTCCCTGTTGACCTTTTATACGAAGACGGTATAACAAAACCTGTCGGTATTCAGTATTGGTTTGGATTGGCGTATTTACAAGGAGAATAAAATGGCTCTGCAAAACAAGACTTGTCAAACAAATGCGTGCAAAGTTGTCGACGGGGCTGTTGAAAACACAGAGACTACAAAAGCCAAGATTGACACGTCCGGTTTGGCGAAGGCGTTGCAAAGCATTATTGGCGCAAACATGCCCCAAACGACGACTACAACTGTAAACCCAGCAAAGTTTATGAGCGAAGCCAGCGCGCGCATGCTTGAACTGTACGAGTCTTATGACAAGTTAAAAATCCTTGGCAAGCAACTCAACGGTCGACTGTTGTCAGATCAAATTCCGGATACGTTGAAGATTGAAAAAATTCAAATCGTTTTCCGCACCGTTGAGGACGGAAAGCCGTCAGAGCCTGTGACTGCGGATATTCGGTATATCTCCAGCGTCGGCGACATTTCGGGCCTGATCTCGACAGAGCTTGGCTCAATCATTATGTTTTTGCAGCAAGAGAGCGCCGCTGTTTTGGACATTATCGGCAAGACTAAAGAGCAGGTAGAAAAAGCCCGCAAGTCTTGGGAAGAGGCGAACAAAGACAAGAAGATTCAAGAGTTCACACCTGAAACGCCGGCTCAGGAACCAACACCGGAGCCGGCTACTACGTAGCATGGCAAAGAAAAAATTCAATTTTTCAAGCATCAAGAAACGCCGCAACAATATCGCGGCGTTTCTTTTAGAAAGATACGTAGACGTGCCTCTTGTCGGAGACGCGCTTTACGACATTACAAACGAGTTGTTAAAAATTCTGCCGGCAACAATTTCAACTACAGCGGTTTTTGATACTGTACGGTTATTGGCTGGTACAAAAATGGACCGCCGAGCGATTAACGAATTCGCGTGGCGGATTGCCGGCAACGTAGACAAGCTCGTGGCCGGCGAAACTGTTACACCGTGGACACGACAGCTACACGACGAAAGCGTGCCCGTACGCGTAGAGAGCGTACAACCGACGCGCCGCAAAAACGAGTTCGGTTTTATGTTTCAATGTCGCGCGTTGGCTGGCTCGCCGTGCCCGATGTTGTTTTCTCAGTTTATGTCGGCTAGAAGTTGCAACGTGTTATCGCGCGTTGTCGGTTTTTCAAATACGCCGTGGGGTTTGCACCAGTACGGCGGCGTCGCGCAGCATTTTGTGAACCTCATGTTCTTTGCGAACGTTGAAGCAGCCCGCAGCACAGACCGTCCGCGGTTTCGCACGATTAGTATCAGCAGCGGCATGTTGCGAGCAAACAAAGAACTGATAGAAGTAAGATGCCGAACCAAACCGTGCCCGCTGGGGTATGAGATTTCGTGCGCCAACTGCCCTAAAGGTTACGAAGAGTGCAGTTACGCACTACACCCGAAGACGTTCATTGAGCAACATTGCCGCACATGCGATAAGATTTCGTTTTTCAATCCGGCCGAGCCGGCGGTTATGTGCATTAACTGCCAGCAACGGACAAATTGTGTTTCGTCATAGATAACAAGGAGAAGTCATGGCTGACATAGGTTATCGGCGCAAGGGCGACGGGACGCCGCTATACAACCCCGAGCGTGATTACGCATACATCACGCCAACGCTTATGCGCATTGCCATTGAAAAATTGGAGGCGCGTGAACCGCCAGAGCGGGCGCAATGGCGGCTTGAACACAACGTACAGCAAGCGGAGATTATTAAACTCACAGAGGCGCTGGCTAAAGCTCAAAATGATTTTGTAAACTCAGCAGACCCTGTAAAAAGTTTTGAAGCTGCGCTGGAGCGGCACGGCTTCTTTGACTTCAGATACGAAATTCGTCAGTATCTGTTTGCTACGATGGGCGAAGTGTTTTGTGCCGCGTGGTTCAAAGCGATTCGTGAAGTATCTATTGTGCACGAAGAATCACCTGCCGCGGTTGATATGGCACGTTTTACCGCTGAGGTGCGCAAATTCGCTGCCGGCGCCGATCTTCCTGTGTCAGACGTCAACTATGTGGCTGAGTATCGGGCCGCGCAGGCGCGAATACTGCAGGGCCGACTTAATGATGCAATAGAAGAAGCCGGCAAATACAAGACAGCGTATTACGACGCAATAGATCAGTTGAATAAACTCAAAAAAGCACCCGAACACCAACAGACTTTTTTATCTTGGGTTCGGGATGCATTATGCGGCTTAACTAAATAAGGAGATATCGGTGCCCAAATATCGGCTATACAAAGACCCGGATGCGTTTGCTTCCAAAGTAGGCAAGTGCCCGAAGGGGGCGACTAGATATCTAGGTTTAGATTTGGGCAGCAACTGCGGCGTCGCTGTGTACGACCTCGTACCCGGTGAAAAACTGCTGCAGGCAAAGCTAAAGCTGTTTCAGTGGGATTTGTCTACGCGCGGCCTCGAATCTGGTGCTGCTAGATTCGTGCGCCTGCGCGCTTTTCTAGGCGTAACTAATCCAGAAGTAATCGCCTATGAAGACGTCAAGTATTCGCCTCCCAAAGGATTTTTTGTCAACAAGAAATTCGGCATACCGGCTATTTTGTCGCGCGTTTCTACCGCGGCAGAAGTTATCGGCGGTATGAAAGTCACTGTAGCGACGTGGGCTGAAGAAGCCGGGCTTATCTCGAATGGGTTTGCTATCGCTACAATTAAAAAGTATGCCACCGGTAACGGCAAGGCTAGCAAAGAGGACATGATCGCCGCGGCCAATAAGTGGCTTGGTGCCGCTTTTGACGCCAGCAAATACAAAAACACCGGAATAGACAACGTGGTTGATGCTGCCTTCATTTTGCTATTGGCGCTCAAGCAGGTCGAGTTAGGCACTCCGCAGAAGTAATTCCATGAACCGGCCGGACTCGTTTAAACAGATCGACGACATACGAGATGCCGAGCCGATTTTGCGGCGGTCGCTATCGGATGTGCTCAACGCGCGTGAAAAGCCGTTAGCCTTGTTTACGCCGGCGTTGCTGATCACACACGGGGGATTTGACCGCGATCCGGCGTTTGAATTTAATGCGCGGTTCCCGGCCGAATCCCCAGACCTCAAACCGTTTTACACCGAACTGCAGCGCGAAGAAGAGTTTTTTTTTCGCGGCCTTGGTCGTGTTGCGCTGCCGGGTTTCGCCAAGCCGGTTGCGTGGGATAAACGCCTGTATTGCATAGACGCCTCGCGCGCCGAAGAGTGTTTTTCATTTATTGGTGGCATCGCGTTCTCTAATCCTAAAACTGGTATGTTTGCCAGCGTTTTTTCGTACGACACGTCTATCCCCGATCCCACCTCGTTTTCTCGACAGTGGTTGCAGGTAAAGATATTTGGCGTTGTCTCCAACTCTTTCGTTGTGTTTCTAGAAGAGCGGGGCATGAAACCGCCGCAGGCTAGGCGCATTGATATGTCGTCAGCGTCTGCATCAGTCAGTTTCTTGCGGCAAAAGGGTTTATTGTCGTCATTCACTGAAGACGACCCATTAAAGATGAGGGACTAAATGGCTGCCAAAAAAGAAGACCGGCAAATTTTGTTCACGCGCGGATATCACGCCGCCATCCTTTTGCCGACCGGGGACTTTGTAGTCGAAACCTTCGAGTCAGCCGGCGATTTGGCGACGCGGCTCAAAGAACTCATAGACCGTGACGTCTCTGTTTATTGCTTTTCTGGCGACCGACTTCAGATATCAAAACCGCCGTATAGATATCTTATGACGCCAGACGAAAACATTGCGCTATACGCCGTTCCGGAAACGCCCGAACCGGACGATACAGGATATCTTGGCGTAGACCCGGCGCATTTAGAAGACCCGGCGCCGCTGCAAACTCCGCCGGCGCAAATCACACAGCCGGACGAGTTTTTCTCCGACGACACAAACGAAATTCGCAACATTTTTGACGACGCACTCCCCGATCCGGACGCCTAAATTTTTAGTCATAACGTGGCATATTTAATGCTCCCGTCTCTGCGGTCAGAGACGCATACGCTATAGGACTAAAATGAAAAGCAAACATTAGATGCGCGTAATCACGTTTGAGGGACATGCAGTAAAGCGCCAGCGCAAGCTGAGCGACGAAAAAATTCTTCTGGTCTTCTATAACAGGCCAGCCGTGGTCGTATCTCCGGCAGAGTGGGAAGCCGGCAAAAAGAACTTGTATTACGACAACACTGTCAAACGCTGCGACATTGTGCGCAGTCTCTAAGAAGAAAGACAAACATGACTATTGCAGTACAAAATGAAAACGGGTTGGCCCGCAACGTCCAGAGCGCGATTGCGCAACAGCGGCGGCTCCTCAAGCGCTTGGAGCCACTGCGGCACTATCTGGGTGGTGTGGTCGCGGGCCTTTGGATGCCCGGCATCAACAGCACGTTCGATAATCCTGTTCGGAGCGTGTCTGGACGGCGACCAGTGTTTTTGACGCTTGAGGTTTTGGACAACGCGCTAAACTTCACCGGCGCTATCAGCCGGCTTCGCGACGACAAGCTCGTGTTCAACCCGATTTTTGCGTACGACGTTGACATTCCGTATGCCCCGCGCGGCGGCGGAAGAACGTTGCCGGCAAACAACATCGTTCTTGCGCGACGCGCTAACGATTTGTTGAACGCGTTAGTTAACTACGCCAGAGACGTATCGTTCGGAAAAAACGTTGAGTTGTCGCCGGTTGTTTTCCCCGAAGTCGTCTGCGACGCCAACGGAACCATTTTTGAGGATTACACTCCGGTTCTTGGACTGTCGATACCGAATCCGGCGAAAACGCTTAAGGCTGTAAACCTGCAGCGGTACAATCCGGCGGCAAAGATTCTTGCGCGCCATGGCGTCACGGATAAGGCGTACGCGACACCGCAGCAGATCGAACAAATCATGCTGGAGTTCCGCGCCGAGTTTCCCGAGTTTGACATCGACGTTCATGACGTGCTCAAGGCAATTGCTGATCCCGACGCGTCGTTCTTTACGTTCGCGATCCCGCTTTCGAATGTTGTGATGTCTGACCCGCAGTCTGCTGTTGAAGCCGTCCGTAACGAGTTGCCGCCAAAGTACAAACTGGAGGTGGGTTACAACGATTTGTTACAGGCAGTTAAGAACCCGCATCAGCCTGTAAAAATCAGCCGCTTTTCGGCCGTGCAAATCTTTCCGGTTGAAACTGTACAAGATTTGCCGGAGAGTTATGCTGGTACTGTGTTGGCGCCCGTAAACTGGAGCCCAGCGCCGGCTACGTTCAGCGACAAAAATTAACAATGACGCGCTACTTCCTCAAATCAGATACCGACGTTCTGCCGTGGCTTTTAAGCCACGACGAACAGCCGCACGTCCTCCCCGTGTTCCCGGAGGAAGACCGATATGGTTTGGTTGTAGCGCATTTGCTTTCGGGTAAGGTCTTCGCGGAAGTAATTCCGACGCCAGCGCATGTTCGGGAAGCATGCGGCGGCGGTTTGCCACTTGGGCGACTGTACTTTCAGATTCCAAAGAAACTGTTGTACAGCGTCTGCGACGATTTAGAACCGGAAGATTTTGGGGGCAGCGCTACGTAGCGCGCCCCCTTTTTTTAGCTATCAGAGGTTTTATGGCTGACTACAAAGACCCGAACGAGATACGGATGGAAAACGGCCGCACGATGGCCGATTACATGCGCGGCGGCCCGCGCGGTCTTCGCGGTGTAATTGTCGGCAAAGCTACGCCCGGGGGTACGCCTGTAAATTTCGACCCCCACGACATGTCAAAAACCAAGATAAATATTGTCGATCAAAATGGCGCGACGCTGCGCGATTTTACGATGGATCAAATGACAAGGGATCGGGTGTTGGGCGCCCTTAGCGCCGCAAACGCCGCGATTCCCGGAGACGACATCGAATCTATAAGGGAGCGTGCGGCTATGGTATTTGAAGAGATTGCAAAGTCTGCTAATTCAAGTGTGCAGCGTGTGCCGTCTAAATCTGTCGCAAAAAGGGTTGCCGTTCAGCAAGCAGCCGCAGAAGAAGAAATGCAAGAAGAGCAAAACATTATTGCCGAACTTGAAACCGAAGTAAAACAACCGCCCATTGAAAAAGTCGATAGGACGTATAGTCCGTTGGCGGAAATGGGATTGAAAAGAAAACAAAACGTTTTGCCGGCAGGATACGGGAAAACTACCGCGCCAAGTGCAGGTCCGCCGCAAAAACTCGTTTATTTCGAAAAAGAGGGCATTGGGACTGTTCCGGCTTTTTTCCATGACGTTATCGTCGCTGTAACGCCGATCGACGATGACGACAGGTTTGAAGAGTCGGGTTTTATGGTGCTTGTTTACGACTTGCGCTTTGAACAAAACGCTGCGCGCTGGTTTCCGCCGTCAAATGACCCGTATGGGCGTCCGTGGGCGGTTAAAATTAACGATGACAACCGTTTATACCTTGTGCATACGACCGGTTTTCAGTATGTTTATGATAACCGCGAATACTGTGTTTTGTCGGTAGAGCGCGCTGTTATAGCCGTAGGAGAGTAGTATGGAAAAGCGCGCCGTAATAGAGCCCGGAAGAACGCCCGACGAAAAACCCGGCAAATTAAAAACTGAAAAACACGCTTCGGACAAAATCGCCGAATTAGACAGCGATTTTCGTAAACGAGCCGCAGAAACAGTTGTTAAAACCGCGCGTTTAAAGTAGGGACCATCGCATGACGCTCATTCCTACCGCGCAGGCTGGCTATAACTCTCTTGGCAAAGGCGTCACAGCAGACGAGCGCTTTCCGGACCCGTTCTGCGACATTGCCAGCCTCTCGATGCCGGAAAGCATTCAGACGGCGTTGCGTTGGACCGAGTATGTCATGAATGCAAACGGCCCGTACCGGCAGGCCGTCGATCGTGTTATCTCTTACTTTATTACGGACGTCGAAATATACGACATTGGCGAGAACACAATCGGCCGCGAAGAGAAAGAAAAGTTTCGCGTCTTTTTAGAAGACACTATCAGCATTAAAAACGTTTTGCATTCTGTCGCTATGGACTACATGGCGTACGGCAACTCTTTCACTAGTTTGATTGTGCCGTTTCGGCGTTATCTGTCTTGTAAAAAATGCGGGCTGGAGATGCCGCTGGACCGCGTGTACAACTCAGACCAGTGCGCGTTCAAATGGTCCGACTTTGAGTTTCACGCAACTTGCCCGAAGTGCAAACACGTCGGTCCGTGGAAGCACATTGACCGACGCAGCGGGGACGCAGATAAGATTAACGTTAAGCGCTGGAGCCCGCACGAGATTGATATATCTGGGACCCGTACACCAACGAGTGCTCGTATGTCTGGAAAATTCCACAGGACTATCGCGCGCTGATCAAAGCTGGGCATTTGCACCACCTAGAGCGCGCAAGCTGGGAAGTTATTCAGGCGATTAAAAACGAACAGAATCTCATGTTCGACAAAGGCGTTATTTATCATCTCAAAGAAGATGCGCTGTCGGGTATGCGCAATCGTGGGTGGGGTATTTCACGCATTCTGACGAATTTCAGGCAGGCGTGGTATTATCAGATTCTGCATAGGTACAACGAGGCTATTGCGCTGGATTACGTTGTGCCGTTCCGCGTTATTACGCCGCAACCCCGCGGCGGCGACGCACAATCGGCCGACCCAGTGCATACCATCAACCTTTCAAACTTTAGTGCCCGTGTGCAGGCGATGCTGAGCCC
>Ga0214923_10001004_pt1 | contig 41174 bp, 42 predicted proteins | sample LL1510_MetaG_FD_177993 | JGI IMG/M metagenome (GOLD analysis project Ga0214923, IMG submission 177993) | Freshwater microbial communities from Lake Lanier, Atlanta, Georgia, United States - LL-1510 | ecosystem: Environmental > Aquatic > Freshwater > Lake | place: USA: Georgia | collected... | reverse complement strand
ATTTTTGTGTAGATTGTAATAGAATGAGATTAACTGCCAACGGGAAAATTAAAAATTGCCTTTTTGGAAAAGATGAGATTGATGTTTTATCTGCTATAAGAAATAACCAACCCATAGAAAAATTAATCATTAAATCTGTAAGTAAAAAGCACAAAGCCTTGGGAGGTCAGTTTTCAGCAGATTATAAAGAAATTAAAGCTGAATCTATCATTAACAGTAGCATGATAGCAATTGGAGGTTAAAATGATTTCAGTAAGCGAAACAATTGAATTATTAAAGTCAAATATTGCGACATTGGGAACAGAAAAACGTCCTTTGATTGATGCATTGGGCCATGTTTTGTCTGCCGATGTTTTGGCAAAAGTAAATGTCCCTTCATTCGATAATTCTGCAATGGATGGCTATGCCATCTGTTTTGAAAATGGAAATAATGAATATCAAGTTGCCCATCAAATTCAAGCTGGAGATACCAACACTTATTATTTGAAAGCAAATGAAGCAGCCAGAATCTATACGGGTGCTCCAATCCCTTCAAATGCAAATGCAGTCATACAACAAGAATTGGTTTCAACCTCAGAATCATTGATCAGTTTCGATACTGGAAAGATAAAATTGGGAATGAATATTAGAACCGTGGGTTCTCAATGCTTACAAAATCAATTAATTGCTTCTAAGGGTGTGTTCATTCATTCAGCAATCTTAGGATTGTTGGCATCGGCTGGCATTTTTGAAGTTGATGTTTTTAAAAAACCAGTAGTTTCTGTAATTATTACTGGAAATGAATTGCAAAAGCCCAGTCACGAATTAGAATTTGGCCAAATTTATAATTCAAATGAATTTGCATTGGTTGGGTTGTTGAAATCATTGGGAATAACTCAAATAAAAACCTACCAAGTAATTGACGAATTAACGGAAGTTGAAAAAACGATTCAAACTGCATTGAGTGAATCTGATTTTTTAATTCTAACCGGTGGGGTATCAGTTGGTGATTACGACTTTGTAAAACTTGCCTTAGAAAAAAATCAAGTAAATACACTGTTATATAAAGTTAAACAGAAGCCCGGAAAACCTTTGTTTGTGGGTAAAAAACATGATCAATGGGTTTTTGCTTTGCCTGGTAATCCAGCTGCGGTAATTACCTGCTTTAACCAATATGTAAAACCAAGTTTGTTAGCTATATGCGGAGTTCAAAATTCTTTTGAACCATTGGCAGTTTTACCTTTAAAAAATAGTTTTAAAAAGTCACAAGGACTTACTTTTTTTGTCAAAGGTAGATTTGATTATCAAGGTGTTGAGATTTTGAAAGGACAAGAATCTTTTAATCTTTTGTCGTTCAATGTTGCCAATTGTATTGTGAAAATAGAAGAAAACACTGAAATACTTGAAATGGGAAGTTTGGTAGAAGTTTATCCCTTAGATTAAAATAGGTTTATGAGTGAAAATGCATATATCATTTTGATTATTTTCATGCCAATAGTTGCATTTTTGTATGCGTCAGTTGGTCATGGAGGCGCCAGTAGTTATATCACTTTGCTAACTTTAGCTGGTATAGCTTCCGCTCAGGTTAAACCAACTGCGCTAATTCTTAATATGGCAGTTTCTGCAATTGCATTTGCTTTTTATTACCGGTCGCGTAATTTTAATTGGAAGCTATTTTTAATGCTGGCTATTTTTTCAATTCCCGCTTCATTTTTTGGGGGAAGGATAACTGTTAACGAAAGTTTATACCGTCAAATATTGGGTGTTTTGCTATTGTTTCCAATTGCAAGATTCTTGAATTTGATACCAATTTCTCAAACCCATAGGGTTAAGGAATATATTTGGTTGCCACCAATTTTAGGACTCTCAATTGGGCTAATTTCAGGAATGATTGGGATTGGTGGTGGAATAATTTTGTCGCCAATTTTGTTGCTGTTTGGATGGACAAATTTGAAGGAAACATCTGGTATGAGTGCCTTGTTTATCTTTGTGAATTCTTGTGCCGGTTTATATGCAAAACCTTTACATCTTTCAATTAGCAATGACGTTTATATACTCATGTTTTTGGCATTATTGGGAGGGATTTTGGGCGCATATTTGGGGGCTAAAAGATTTGATAATAAAGTACTTAAAATATTATTAACCATTGTCCTTGTTATTGCGAGTTTGAAATTAATGATTCAATAAATTCAATTGCTATTTATCTTCGTACAATATGGTTGTTAAAATTTTATCATTTGGAGTGTTAAAAGGCCTGCTCCCTGCAGAAATTACAATTCAAAATGAAGAAATTGATTTAGAATCTTTTCAAGAATTATTGAAAGAAAATTATCCTTCAATTGTAAAGCACAATTTTTCAGTAGCTGTCAATCACGCAATTGTAAATCGAAATGTTACATTGAAAAACGGAGATGTAATTGCACTCATGCCTCCATTTTCAGGTGGTTAATCTATGGAAAATAGGCGAAAAATTGAGGATTCAAAAGTTCTGATAATAGGCATGGGAGGTCTTGGCTGCCCGGTATTACAACAATTATGTTTACAAGGTGTTTCCAAAATTGGTTTGGTTGATGCTGATATTGTATCATTGTCTAATTTGAATCGCCAATTTTTGTATAGTCTGAGTGATATTGGTTTTGCAAAAGTAGATGTTGCTAAAAAATACGTTCATAATAAGTTTAAGCTTGTTGAATTAACTGCCTACAATCAATTTTTAACAATAGATAATGCGATTCAAATTATAGAAGCTTATGATTTTGTTTTTGATTGCACTGATAATTTTCCATCGAGGTATATGATCAGTGATGCCTGTGTGCTTTTGAAGAAACCTTTATTTATGGGCGCTGTAAATGGTTTGGAGGGACAGATTTTTCAGTTTACCAATTTGGAATCTGCTTTTTACCGAGATGTATTTCCTACCCCACAAAATTCACGTGATATTTTGACATGCAATCAGTCAAATGTCCCTCCTGAATTAACGAATAAAATAGGCACTGAAATGGTTTCTAATTTTATTAAATATATTAATTCAATAGTTGATTATAATTTATTGATAAATTATAATTTAGAAAATGATGAAATGTTTCAATTTGATATTTTGTTAAATCAAGAAGGGATTGAAAAAACACCAACCAACATCGATCAATTTTTGAAATCTAATTATCAAATACAATGCTTTGGAAATACCGCAATTACTTGGCAAGAAATTGATTTGGATGATGAGAATATTTGCATTCTTGATGTTCGTGAAAAGCATGAAGTTCCTGATTTAAATATCAGTCAAGTTTTGCGCTTAACATTAGATGAAATTCAAAATGGAGATAACGATTTTTCAAATTATAATGAACTTTATATAGTCTGCGATTTTGGAAACAAAAGTTTGCCAATTGCGCATTATTTAAGGTCTGTTTTTCCAAACAAAATGGTTTTTTCTGTTTTGGGAGGTATAGACGATGCCTTTTCCCCCCTAAATTTGAAACAAAATGGATCGTAAACCCAAAAATATATTTGTAGAAGGACCAATTACCGCTGAAAAAATTGCCAGTTCAATTCAAAATCATGCTTCTAAGCATGACATTGGTGCACATAGCATTTTTTTAGGTCAAATTAGGGCGGATCATTTGGATGTTGGATTGGTAACTGCAATTGAATATTCATGCTATCAAGATTTAGCTCTAGAAAAAGCCTTGGAAATTAGAGAAGACATTTTTAGCAAGTATGACTTAACCTGCATGCATATTTATCATAGCTTGGGATTGGTAAAGGTTGGTGAAATATGTTTATTTGTATTTACTTCATCAAAGCACAGGAAAGCGGCCATTGAAGCTTGCAATGAATTGGTGGAGAGAATTAAAGCCGAATTACCAATTTGGGGTAAAGAAATATTTCAAGACAATTCAATTCAATGGAAAGAGAATAAACCACTATGATTAACATAACGCACAAATCGAATACTTTAAGAACTGCAATTGCTATTGCAAACGTAGTTGTGAGCAAAGCTGAAACTATCCAAGCACTTAAAGAGGGAACTGTACCCAAAGGGAATGTGTTTGAAGTTGCGAGAGTGGCAGGTTTATTTGCTGCAAAGCGCACAAGTGACATGATTCCAGACTGTCATCCTTTGCCGGTTGAATTTACGGAAATTCGTTATTTAATGCATGACATGTCAATTTGTATTGAGGTGGAAATTCACACAATCTATAAAACAGGTGTTGAAGTTGAGGCAATGCATGCTGCGTCTGTTGTTGCGTTAACAATGTACGACATGTTGAAACCTATTGACAAGGGTGTAAGCATTGAGAAAATACATTTAAAAGAAAAAACAGGAGGCAAGAGCCAAAAGAAATACAAATTATCATCGGATATTTCTGCGGCTGTAATCGTTTGTTCTGATTCTATTAGTGCGGGCAAAAAAGAAGACAGGGCTGGGAAAGGAATTATAGAGAAATTGAAAAATTTCAATGTTGACGTTTCTGAATATGAAATTATTCCAGATGAAGTTGATGAGATTCAAAAGCTCATTTTGAAGCATTGCCATAATAATATATCGCTCATAATAATAACAGGTGGCACTGGGTTATCTCCTAGAGATTGTACACCAGAAGCGGTTATTCCGTTGATAGATAGAAGAATACCGGGAATAGAAGAAACCATTAGAAATTACGGGCAACAACGTACACCTTATGCCATGCTTTCGAGAAGTGTTGTGGGAATTAAAGGGAATTCTCTGATTATGGCATTGCCTGGATCTACATCAGGTGCATTGGAATCAATGGATGCTGTTTTTCCATCAATTTTACATGTTTTTGATGTGATTAAAGCTTTCAGACACGATTGAACTAAATGTAAATTGGTGAATTTGTGTTTTTAATTACATTTGTAGATTCATATGAATTCAATTGATTTTAAAAAGTATACAAGGGTAATTGTTTTAGTTTTTTCATTGCTAATTCTTTGGCCATTTTTTAATTCATTGTCTAATAGCAATGATTTTGAAATTTTTATGGGCGCAGCCAAGAGATTTCAAAATCATTTAGAAATGTATGATGGTAAAGTAGTTTACGAAAGATACTTGCATTACTACTATTCACCATTGTTTACATTTTTTCTTCAGCCATTTGTTTCGTTACCAGAATATCGATTTCCAGCTGATTCAATATTGCCCAATATTATGCTTTCTATGCTTTGTGCAAAATTGGTATGGAATACTTTGAATTTGTTTTTTATATATAGAATTGCAAAAATCATTTTAAATATTTTTAGCTTTAATAAACCATCTACACAAATAATATTTTATTCAATTTTGATCTTTTTGGGCTACAGGTGGTTGCACATTAATATTCGCTACGGACAGTTAACAATTTTCTTATTGTTTGGTATTTTGGAAGCATTTTGCAATCCAAAAGCCAATAAGTGGCTAAAATGGTGGCCAATGATGATTGCAATAAATATAAAAATTCTGCCAATTTTCATGTATGTAAAATTGTTTTTTGATAAACGAATTAAAGTCATGATGGGTATTTTTATTGGTGTTTTATTTATAACATTTATTCCATGGTTTTTCATTGATAAAGTATATTTTATGAGGGAATTACTGTCGTGGTTACATGCAATTAATCCAGTTCAAACGAGTCATGTTGTGCAAGTTGGCGAAGGCGGATTTATGGATATTGGCGCCATACTTACTAAGTATTTTACATCCATCAATGCGCCTAGAGAATATTATGTATACTTTGCGAAATTATCTGTGAGTCAATTGTTTTGGCTAACGCAAATTTTGAGGTTGGCATTTTTAGGAGGAATTACCTACTTGATTTTAGAAATTAAAAAAATCCCTCAAAACCAATTCAGCAATTATGTGCAGGTAAGTTTGGTTTGCATTGGAATACCTTTGATTTTCCCTCATCAACGCGATTATTCATTTGCATTTTTTATACCGGCATTAACAGTTGTAGTTTTTTATTTTTTGCAAAACAAAACATTGTTTAATGCGGTTCAAAAAACAATCTTTTTCACCTCTTTGCTGTTTATGGGTTGCTTGGTGTTTTTTGAAATATTTTCAATAGAAACCAGGTATTTTATTATTGGACTTAGAACCCAAGGAATTGGTGGAATCTTATTTGCAATTGGGTATTTTAGGTTGATATATCAATTGAAAGACAAAGAACTTACGGGTAGTTTTTAAATGTCTTTTCCAATGAACTTATAGTTGATTTGGAATTGAAAAAATCTTGGAGCATTATAATCTGCTGGACGACCCATGTATATTGTTTGAAAAATATTACTTGCCTGAATTTGAATTTTAATGCTTTCATTGAGTTGATAACCCATTCTAATGTCTGTAATTAAGCCAGCATTTTTACCATTTCGGTATACTTCCTTAACTCCTTGAATTAAACTCAAAAACATTGAGTCAACATTCTCAAAAGCACTTTGATAGCGGTTGCTAATTCCAAATTCAATCGATTTTTTCGTAAATTGAATATCAGATCTAAAAACATGTCTATTTCTATATTTTGATACATTTGTATTATTGGCCGCTGTATTTGAGAATGTAATATCTTGTCCAGTAGGATATTTTGCGATTGGTAAATTCGGGTTATCTACAATTGGATTTGCGTATGTGTAACCCAATAACCATTGAAGTTTCATGTTATTTTTCTCTATGCTACCAGCAGATTCAATTTCAAAACCTTGAATGGTTGTATTACCTACATTTAAACTTTTAAAACCAAAATCTGGAATAGGCCCTTTGCTTTTCCATATACCAAAAGTATATTCCATCATGTTTTGGTATTTGTTTTGGAAAACGGCAAAATCAATGTAAGTTGATATGGTTCCTAGCGCGCTAGATTTAAATATCAAACCTTGTTTTACTCCGATTTCAATGTTGTTTCCAGTTTCTGGTTTTAATTCCCCGTTTGGAAGAACGCTAATTGCCCCGGTAGATGTTGTAGTAAAAAGTTCAGCCATACTTGGATAGCGAAACCCTTCACCGTATGATGCTCTAAAAAAAGTAGCTCTTGATATTTGTTTGTTTAATCCCAAACGGAATACTGGTTTAGACTGTTTGTTTCCATCTAAATCATAATGTTCATATCTTGTTCCAATTTGTGCAATCCACCCATTTGATTTGTATTGAGTTTGAAAATAACCGGCTAAATTTCGAATATTATGGGTGCCATTGAATAGTGGAGAATTTGAAGTTGTTCTGCATGAAACTGCCCCTAAAATGATATCAATTTTATTGCTAATTGATCGCTTGCTTTTAAACTCGTTATACAACAATGCACTTTTATTGTCTTGGTTGTTATTCGGATTACCATTGTCCAGGTCATTGCTTATTGTGAAATATCTATTTAGGAATTTATGTTTCCATTTGTTGCCATTCCATTCAATTACAGGATCAATATTAAATCTTTGACCATTGTTAAATGAATACGAACTATCTTGTGTTGAATACCCTTTTTGTTCATTTTGCCAAATGAGGAATGAACCACTTTCTCCTTTTTGAATTGAACCATTCAACCATAATTTTAATGGATTTAATTTTGAACTTGATTTAAATTCATACCCATATTTCCAACCTACACGAGTGCGATAATCGTGTTCTGCCATTCTGTATCCATCGTCATTTAAATGATTCCAAGTAATTGCAAATGAATGGTGATCAATTTTTTCGCTGTAAATTCCATTTATCCCAAAGTTATTTAGCGTATTTTTTGTGAATTTCAAATTTTGTGGGACGTTATAAAATCCACCATTGATATTCACATTGATGTATTGTTTTTTGGTAATTGGAATAGAACGCATATTCACAACTCCATTTAAAGCAGACGATCCATAAAGCACCGATCCAGCGTTCTTAATTACTTCAATGCCACCAATTCCCTCTGTAGGCAAAAAATTGAAAGGAACAGATCCAACATCTCCAGAAAGCATAGGCATTTCATCAATGGTAACCATGACTCTACTTCCAGCTCCGTAACTCCATCCACTGCCGCTGCGAATATTTATTTGACCATCATTTACAACCACGCCAGGAATTTGATTTACAATTTTACTCGCGTCTAAAATAATTTTATTTTCGATTAAATAGGATTTCAGAATAGACAAACCAACAACGCTTTCCTTATATTTGGTTGCGTCTTTGTTTGTACTTACTACAATTTCATTTAACCAATCGAAATTTTCTAAAGTACTTTTTGAAGTATCTTTTTGCGAAAAAGCTTGCTTTGAGCCAAAAACCAATAATAAACAAAGAAAAGTTTTTAGTTTGTTAGAAATTTCCTTGTAAATTCGTGAGCAATTTAATAACACACTACAATGATACAAAAGTTTTTAAGTTTTTTGGTAATTGCAACAATCAGCATGAGTCTGAATTTTGCTAAAGCACAAGTTTGTACCCCTGATACAAATTTGAAAACCCCAGGATTTCTACCTAATGTTTTGCAGGATGCTCAAATCAATACAGCATACTCGCAATCTATTACTGCTCTTGCATTTAAAGATACCACGGTAAAACAGGGTTCTACAACTGTTAAAGTTTATATTGATTCAATGAAAATCACTGATTTTCTTGGATTGCCTAATGGTTTAACCTATAACTGCCTTAACCCATCTTGTGCATTTACATCAAAATCACTTAGTTGTGCTGTATTAAACGGTACCCCAACTGAGTCTGGTACATTTCCACTAAAAGTAGTAATCATGATTTATGCGAAAATTTCTGGAATCATTCCCTATTCGACTACCGATACAATTCGTTCATTCACCATGAATGTTGCAGGTTCAGCAGGCACAAAAATGATCAATTTGAACGAATTGAACGCATACCCAAATCCAACATCTGGTTTAACATATATTACAAGTTTGATTCAACCAAGAATTTATAATTCTGTAGGCCAATTGCTAAGTGTTGATTTTAATAAAAATGAATTAGGATATTCTTTCGATTCGCGCTCTCTGAAGTCAGGAATTTATTCAGTTGTTTGCGGGAATAAATCCATCAAATTGGTTATTGATTAATGTCCGATTCTAAGGAAATTTATTTTTCCATACCCAAGAAACGTGCAGAAATGCCGGCACTTGCAGTGCTTGCTGTTTTGGTTTTTGTGGGATGGGCTTTTCATTATGGTATCTTTCATGCGATAGGTGGAATACTATGGCTTTCAGCTGCTATACCTGTCGCATTTTTAATTTATCAAAAGAGAACCGGTGAGTATTTTGTAAAAGCAAATGAAGAAGGTATATCTTTTCGTCAACATTTCTTTTCAAACTATGTTTTTGTGCCTTGGAAATATATGCAAAGAATCGATTATTTGGTTTTTGAAATCAATTTCATGATTAAAGAATCTGCACAAGTTGTTTGTTTTCAAACCAGTGGCTTAGATGATGAACAAGTTGATGAATTAAAAAAGTATATTTCAATTACCATAGAGAAACAGACAATTTCCGAATAATTTTTTATGTCCTTTACACCTAATTTTGATTTTATTGAAGAACTTCAATGGAGAGGTTTATTACATGATGCCATTCCTGGTACCCATGAACTTTTAACCAAAGAACAAGTTACAGCTTATATTGGATTTGACCCTACGGCCGATTCACTTCATATAGGGAATATGGTTCCAATTATGATGTTAACGCTTTTTCAAAAAGCAGGACATAAACCGATTGCCTTGGTAGGAGGGGCCACGGGTATGGTTGGTGATCCAAGTGGTAAAAGTTCAGAACGCAAATTGCTTGATTTAGATAGTCTTAATGCAAATTTAGAGGGTCAAAAAGCTCAATTAATGAAGTTTTTGGATTTTGATGATTGTTCAAATGCTGCGAAGCTTGTAAATAATTACGATTGGTTTAAAGAATGGAATTTCCTTGAGTTTATTAGAGATGTGGGAAAACACATTACGGTGAGCTACATGATGGGAAAAGACAGCGTGAAAAATCGATTGGAATCTGGTGGTTTGTCATTTACTGAGTTTAGTTATCAGTTGGTTCAGGGCTATGATTTTGTTCATTTATACAAAAATGAAGGATGTAAATTACAAATGGGTGGAAGCGATCAGTGGGGAAATATAACTACGGGTACAGAATTGATTCGCCGCATGGAAGGTGGTGAGGCATTTGCAATTACTGCGCCTTTGGTAACCAAATCAGACGGAACAAAATTTGGGAAAAGTGAAGGTGGAAATGTTTGGTTAGACCCAAAGAAAACAAGTCCTTTTAAATTTTATCAGTTTTGGCTCAATGTTGCAGATGAAGATGCTATCAAATTCATTAAAATTTATTCATTAAAAACTAGAGTTGAAATACAGTCTTTAATTGATGGACATGTTGGCAATGAATTTAAAAGAGAGTTGCAAAAAGCATTGGCGGAGGAGTTGACTGTTAGGGTACACTCAAATGAAGACCTAGCAATGGCTCTTAAAGCAACTGAAATTTTCTTCGGAAATGGTAGCAAAGACGATCTTTTATCCCTCAATGAAGAAACCCTTTCATCATCTTTAGATGGAATGGAGAAATTTACAATTGCCAAAGGAGATTTTACCGAAGGAATTGGCGTTTTAGATTTGTTGGCAACCAACACACAAATATTTGCTTCGAAAGGCGAAGCAAGAAAAATGATACAAGCAAATGGATTTTCTATTAATAAAGATAAATTTGCCGATGTAAACGGAATCATAGATGCTTCATATTTGTTGCATGAAAAGTATATTTTGGCTCAAAAAGGCAAGAAACAATACTATGTTATTGAAGTAGTTTAACATGCAATTCGCAATATTTTGTTATTCAATTAATTATTAATAATATATTCGTAGCATGAAGGGAATTATTCTCGCAGGAGGTTCAGGTACTAGGTTACATCCATTAACATTGGCTGTAAGCAAACAGTTAATGCCAGTTTATGACAAACCAATGATTTATTATCCGTTATCAGTTTTGATGATGGCAGGAATAAATGAAATTTTGATCATTTCTACACCTCACGATTTACCTAATTTCGAAAAATTATTGGGAGATGGATCTAGAATTGGTTGCAAATTTAAATACTGTATTCAACCATCGCCAGATGGTTTGGCACAAGCATTTGTGTTGGGTGCGGATTTTATTGGCAATGATTCGGTAGCTTTGATATTGGGAGATAATATTTTCTTTGGTTCTAATTTAGAGGAAACATTAAATAGCTCAATTGATCCAATAGGTGGAATTGTATTTGCATATCATGTTTCTGATCCTGAACGCTATGGAGTTGTTGAATTTAATAATAAACTTCAAGCAATTAGTATTGAAGAAAAACCAGAAAAACCTAAATCAAATTATGCTGTTCCTGGTTTGTATTTTTACGACAATCAAGTTGTAGGCATAGCTAAAAATCTGAAACCTTCATCTAGGGGAGAATTGGAAATTACAGATGTAAACAAAGTATATCTTGAAAAAGGTGAATTACAAGTGCGCACAATGAGCAGAGGAACCGCTTGGCTTGATACTGGAACTTTTAATTCATTGATGCAAGCGGGTCAATATGTACAGGTTATTGAAGAGCGTCAAGGGCTTAAAATTGGGTGTATTGAGGAAATCGCTTGGCGTCAAGGCTTTATTTCAGCTGAGCAATTAATTGAAATTGCAAAACCTTTGAGAAAAAGTGGTTATGGTGAGTATTTAGAGAAAATAGTTTCTCGCAAATATTGATTTATTGTTGATATACTTGAACCCAATCTACTTGGAAATCTTGAGGCATTTTTGCAGTATTAATTTCTTTTAAATAATTGTGATCCAAAGCATTATTAACAATTAGATACATAGGTTCTTTATAAAATTGCCTCATCCATTTACTTAATCTTACGGTTTTAATTTTCACGCCATCAGTATAGAAGGTAATCTTTTTTGGTTCCCAATGACAAGCATAAATGTGAAATACAGTATCAGTATTTGCGGGTAAAGTCATAGCTTTTAAAATCATCCTTTTTGTATGTGTTTCAACTTTACCTACATGAATGGTCATTGTTTGGCGATGAATTCTATTTCCATCAGGACCACCGTACATTTCAAAAATATCAATTTCTGGTGGCCAATTGTTCTTGCCTGTTAGCCAAAATGCTGGCCAAGTTCCCGGTCCAATTGGGTTTTTGCTTCTTATTGCAAAATATCCATATTGGAAACAAATTTGATTGAATGAATTAATCAAACCAGTTCCATAAGGAATTGTAATAGAATCGATTTTGTTTTTATTGAAAGTTAGTGGCTTTCGTTCATTTAGTAAATGAAGCATGCCATTTTTTACATAAATTTGACTGTCTCCGTAATATTGGTGGGGAAATGATGGATGGTATCTACCCCAAGGTTGTCCCGCCGACCATTTTGTTTGATCAAAGAAATTGAAGGAATCTACAAATATTCTTTTATAATTTTTGCAAGTTTTAGGTAATATTAGTACATCTGAATTTTTAGTTGCATTTTTATATTTCATTCTGGAAAATGTATTTCTAAAATCAAAGGTATTTTTACAAAACAATGAAATTTGGGCTCTGAAATATCCTTTTTTTGTGCTATCATTATTGTTTTGAGCCCTTAAAAATATGGGCATCGCAAAAATGGAAATAAGCATTATTGTATTTAGTTTTAGTAAAGTATTCGTATTGCGCATTTGTTTGTTTTTTCGTCTTAGAAGATGAGTGTACGCTTAAAATGTAATTATTATTCTTATAGAAATAATCTAATTGTTATATTTGAAAATGCAACTTTCAAAAATACTTAAATTCTTTAAAAATAAATTAGTCATTGTTGCTTTTGTTTTGGTAATCATTACAATAGTTTTTTTATTGAGCAGCGACAATAGAGTAAAAAATAATTTCAACAATCATTATTCATACGATTCTGCGAGAATGTTTCTCAAAAACGAAATTGTTGGTGAATATGAAAATCCTGTGGGTAATACTTTATTGAATAAATTTTCTCAAAAGGATACTGCTAGCGAATTTAAAAGCTTATTAAATAATTATTTTAAAGTAGCATCAAAACAGAATAATAAACTGGCATTGGCATTTTGTAAAATTTTGTCGAGCAAGTTAAATTTGGATAGAATTGGTATTGATAGTTTCTATAAATGTGAGAAGGAGGCATTAGGGATAGGGTTTGAGTTAAACGATACCAATATTTTATTGAACAGTTTAGGTACTTTGTCTACTGGGTATTTAATGAATAGTGAAATTGATAGTGGTTTGCATTTTAGTAGGTTGGGATATGATATTGCTGTAAAATCTAAGAGGAATTTCTTTATTTATTTTTTTGCGGGTAATTTGGGCTATGTAATGAATAGCAAAATGCTTCAAGGAGCTGCTCAACTCTACTTTGAACAAGCGCTGAAAGAAATGCCGAATGATTTAATATTGCTTAATAATTTGTTCAGTCTCTTGATAACAGAAAAAAAATATCACGATGCAGAATTATTTTGGAATAAGCATTTTAAAAATATGAAGCTGGATTTGAATTCTTATGGAGGTCAAATTTTATTTATGAATAGGGCTTTATTATATCAAGGTGAAAAGAAATGGAGTGAAAGTAAAAAATATATTGACCAAATTGGAGATATTGTTCAAATTGATCAACTTAAAATGCACTTTCTGCGCTTGCAATTGGGGCAGGCAAACTTGAAAGAAGAGGATTTTAGCAAACTTTTAATTGACAATAAACAACTTATTCTTAAAGAATTCCCATATTCATTCATTGAAATTGCAGATTATTTGGTGAAGGAAATCAAGAAAAATCCTCAGTTTTTGACTTTAAATGATTTCTTAGATTTAGAAAAGAAAGCGGGCGGCGAGTTAGAATTGCAAAAAGATTTTAATAATGGTCCACTTTATTCTATTAAAGCTGGACTCTATGAAAATTTAGGTGATTTTAAAAATGCTTATTTGTCATCTGAAACTGCGATGGATCTAAAAAATAAATTTTATGACCAGGAAAGTGAATCACGTCATGCTGATTTAGCTGAAAAAATGAAATTAAGCAACTTGTTAGATCAAATTGAATCGAGCAAAAAGGAATTTGAAAGTCAAAATAGACAAACCAGAATATTTAAAATCATTACAATTCTATTAATTGTATTGAGTTTATTGATTTTATATGTGGTTTACAGAGAGAGAAATCATGTTGTTTTACGTGAACAATTGCTGATTAAAGAACTTGAAAATGAGAAATTACACTCCGAAAATATTGCCAAAGAGAGTGATTTAAATAACCGAATTATTATGCTTTCTAAACTGATTATTACAAAGGTTAATTCTATTAATAAATTACTCTCATCAGTAAATGAATTTAATTATCATTCAGCTATTAAAGAAGTGAGATCTGAGTTTTTGAATATTCAAAACGCTGTTTCAGATGCCCAACCTCAATTGGCCGATAAGCTCCTTGAAGATTATTCAGATATTCAAATAGATTTTCCTGAAATTGCAAATTTAAGTATCACCGAAAAAAGGATTTTTGTATTGAGTGTGCATGGATATCCTTCGAAGGAAATAGCGGGTTTGTTGGGGTTAACTGGTCAATATGTAAATAATGCGCGAACAAGTATTCGAAAGAAAATGGGAATTGAGGATAATTGGAAGGAAGTTCTTTTAAATAAGAAAAATCCAAACCTGCGTACTTCCGATTAACTTGTATTAACTTTGAAGGGTGTCAGAATCACCATTTAATTCCGGGTTTGTAAGCATCATTGGTATGCCCAATGCTGGTAAAAGTACCCTTTATAATCATTTATTGGGCGAAGCCCTTGCTATTGTTAATCCGAAAGCACAAACTACACGTCATAGAATCATAGGCGTAAAAAATGGTGAAAATTATCAAATTGTATACAGTGATACCCCGGGTATTTTAACCAAAACAAGTTACGGAATGCATGAAAAAATGATGCATTTTGTGAATGAAAGTGTACGTGATAGTGATGTTTTGGTTTTGCTCATTGATATCCACGGTAAAGAGTTTTCTGAAGACATCAAAGAGAAATTCCACCAAGCCAAAGCAAAGAAAATTATTTGTATCAATAAAATTGATACTTCAAATCAAGAAGAACTAGAATCTGCTCTAGTTCAATTGAAAGAAGAATTTGAAGCCGATGTTTATTTAAGTATTTCTGCCCTTAACGGATTTGAAACAGATACCTTAGAACGTTATATCGTTTCGTTTTTACCACAACATCCCCCATATTTTCCACCAGATCAGTTAACAGATAGGTCTGAAAGATTCTTTGTGAATGAAATTATTAGAAACAATATCTTAAAAATTTACAGCGAAGAAATTCCTTATGCATGTGAAGTTTCAACTTTGGCATTTAAAGAAACTGAAAAAATTATTCGCATGAGTTGTGAAATTATTGTTGAACGAGAATCGCAAAAACCAATTTTGATTGGAACCGGTGGACAAACAATCAAGCGTTTGGGTATAAACGCTAGAAAAGATTTGGAAATATTTTTTGGTAAACAAGTTTACATAGAGCTTTTCGTAAAGGTGAGGGAAGATTGGAGAAACAATCAAAACATGCTAAAGCAATTTGGCTATGACTTTGAATAAGAAAACCATATCAGTATTCCTACTTTTACTTTGTGCTTTTGTTGCAGTAAAGTCTTTTGAGGGACAAAAATCTCCATTACTTAGAAAGTCTGTCAACTTCAAATTTGAAAAACCCTGCAATTTATCTGATACTACCTATTTTGTAAATTATAACAATCATCCCGTTCAAGTCAAAATCCTGTGTCCCTCGAAACAAATAAAAGGTGTTTTGTTGCTGTTGCCTGGATGGAATTATCCTGATTTAGATTGGATTACAAAAACTTCTGTTGTCAAATCAGCGCTGAATAATCAATTTGCATTGTTGTTGGTTGAAATGGGTAAAAGCGTTTACATGGATAGTTTTTATCCCGACATGCGCAAAGATTATAAAAATCACCCTACGCGAACTTGGTTATTTGATTCGGTATTGTGCCCACTAAATAAATTTGGATGGTTTTCTAAGAATTCCAATTCATTTGCAATGGGCTTGTCAACTGGTGCGCGCGGCGCGATTATTTTGGGATTAGAGCACCAAGAGTGCTTTAAAGGAGTTGCTGGCCTCAGTGGCGATTACAATCCATTGTTAGATAAAAACGACGGTCTTATGGTGAATTGTTTGGGGAAATATGAAAATAATGCGTTCCGATGGTCTGGTACTAACAATATTTCACTTAGAGCCAATGAATTTCAAACCAATATTTTTTTGGCACATGGAACCAATGACCAAATTGTTCCATTTAATCAAAGCATAGATTTATTGGAGAAGTTACCTAAGATTGACTTATTGTCATCAGCAGAACATCGAATTTATTCAAATGAAGGTGTGTTTGTAAGCAATTACACGTTGAATCATTCTAAATCTAAGAAAATCCGTTTTGTAAGTGTAAAAAATGCGAACCACGATTATCAATTTTGGAATAAAAGCGGACTAATGGCGTTAGATTTTTTTAGTGCGTTGATTAAATAAATAATGTTTCATTTCTGAACTAAATTTATTTGCACCTAATAAATTTAGGTGCCCCCAATCATGAAAATAATTTATAGGGTATTGAAATTCTTTACTTTGGTGAATATTGATGAATGGAATTTTAAATGAGTTTGCAACGTTTTGAATAATTTGCAATCCTTTTTGCTTGTCAATATTGTGGTTCATATTGAACTCGGGAGTACTCAATAAAATGATTGTGATTTTACAGTCCTTCAATTGTTGAATGAATATTTTGAAATTACTTATTTGCGTGTCGTTGAACTGTGTCTTGGTTCTGTGTTCCCATTCTTTATTTCCTGGAATATTGTATTGAACAAATCCTTTAAAGTATCCGTTGAAGAATTGGTCAGGTGAATGTTGTTTTTTGAGGTTTTGTGATGGATTCGTGAAGTTAAATAAGCTATTTTGAATGAGTTCAGAATGATGAATTTGAGAACAAAACAATGATTTTATTAAGTATTTGTTTTGAATTGATTCGCCATCATGGTGCACTTCCCTCCACATCCATTTTTTATCAAACATAAACCAATCAACTTGGTAGAATAAGGTGTCTATTTTTGAGGGATTTAATATTCCTAATTTTAATAGATTAAGGTAATAAGTAGGATTTGAACCTGTAAAACAGAAGTTGAAACTTTTGGAATCGAAATTTTTTGGGTTAATTCCAAAACATCCATGTGATGAACCAACGATAAGATTGGTTTTTAAAGGTTGTTTTTCTATATCATTGAATTTTTGGCTATAAAAGCTATAGTATTCATCAAACTTTAAGAAGTAGGTATTTAAGTAGGTTGCGAAACCATAAATGATAACCATACACAATAACAATTTCAGAATCAATTTTTGCATAAGTTTAATGGATCTTTTGTAATATTTCGGATATTAACTTCGTAAATTTTGCATTCCCATGAACGCAGTTGTGCTGAACGTCTGTGAAATCTTTTAATTCAAAATCCGTATTTTCCATTAGGTTGAAAAAGTGGACATTGGTAATATTTTCTGTGTGTATTGATTTAAAAGTGTAGGGTCAATTTGGAATTCGGCACGTGAGTCTCCCGATATAATAATTTCGGACTTATTTATGTCGTTTTTATTTATTAAAACTAGAGATTTTGTATTTGGAAATAAGGAAGGGTAGGTAAAAATTACAATTAAATAAATTGCATACAAAGTCACAGTTGCAATAAGAGATTTTATGATAAATTTCCGAATCAAAATATAAGTATCCGCAAATAACTTAAATAAAAAGAAGAAAGCCAATCTTTCGAATGGCTTTCTTCTTTTTTGTAGTGGGAAATCAGGCGATTTCTAACTTTTTGGAAGGGTATGAAATGGTGGTTGATTTGTTGCTGTCTATGAATAGGTTGAACTATTTGCCTTGAAAGAAAAGGTATGGGCGGTTATTTCGTTTAACTGTATGTAATTTATAGCTCAATAAAACGTCAATTTGACCTAAAAAAGAGATAATAAAGAATGATAAATATAATATCAGTCAAATTTAAAGGTTTTATCGTTCAAAATACAGTATATTTGACCGATAAAACATATTCTCGTGACCGATAAATTAAATACTAAGATGAACAGAGAGGAATTGATGATTTTGACTTATTTGAAAGATAATCCCAAAACGTCAGCGCCTGAAATACATAATGGATTAGTTAATTTGAATACAAATTTCTCCATGTCACTCAGTACGCTAAAAAGGCGCCTTGGTGGAGAATTTATGAAAATGAACCTTGTTACAAGCGCTGGTAAAGGAAAAGGATTAAAATACTCATTAACCCCTGAATACCAGTTAATCTATCCCATTAATGTGGATGAATATTTCAGCTTTGAGAATAGGAAAATCATTAACCGTTTTAATTTCACATTAATTGATTCATTAGAAGATGCTCGGTTATTTACGGACGAAGAAATGGAAGAATTACAAAGTTTACAAAGACAATATGAGCATAATATAAGTAAACTATCGCTGTCAGTATATCAAATGGAGGTTGAGCGATTATCCATTGATTTATCATGGAAATCTTCACAAATTGAAGGGAATACCTACAGTTTACTAGATACTGAAATACTTTTGAAGGAACAACAAACGGCAAAAGGTAAAACGGTCGAAGAAGCAACAATGCTTTTGAATCATAAAAAAGCTATTGATTTTTTATTACAAAACCTCGATTTTTTTGAAGCACTGAAAATTCGGGACATTGAGGATATTCATAGCATGCTAGTTGAGAAACTTGATGTACAAAGAAATTTGCGCAAGGAATTAGTGCGTATTGGTGGAACAGATTATATACCATTAGATAATGAACACCAAATTAGAGAATCATTACATGATGCTTGCAGAATAATAAACAGTAAGAAAAATGTGTTTGAAAAGGCATTGCTTACATTAGTCTTGCTCAGCTATATCCAAGCCTTTATGGATGGAAATAAAAGGGTGGCGAGAATTGTAGCAAATGGTATTTTAATAACGAATAATTATTGCCCAATTTCATTCAGAACAGTTGAATCTGTAGACTATAAAAAGGCAATGTTGATATTCTATGAACAAAATAATTTAAATGCATTCAAGCAGATTTTTATCGAACAATTCAAATTTGCAGTCGGTGAATATTTTAGAGTCCGTATAGAGTAAAAACAAAAAAGCCAATCTTTCGAATGGCTTTCTTCTTTTTTGTAGCGGGAGATCAGGCGATTTCTAACTTTTTAGAAGGGTATGAATTGGTGGTTGATTTTTGGAAATATATGAATAGGCAAGATGATTAAAATTTCATGCATGAAGTCTTGTATCGAATCCGATACAAACTTCTGAAATGAATTATTGGGAAAAATGCTGAAGAGGGTGTGTAATTCTCTAAATAGGTGTATGTAAATAAATGGGGGTAAATTGTTATTTTTGGGAGCAATTAATTTAAAATACATCTGTAATTGCAAAAAGAATAAAACGAAATAAAGTTTCGCATATCACTCCATTATTGTATGGCTAAGCGAAGGTTTGTTTCGAGTATATACAAGTTGGTGGCAAGTGTGATGGACAAAACAAACAACTGACATAAACAATAAAAAAATGTAAAATGACAAAACAAGAATTAATCAAATCGTTTTATGACAATCACAAAGAAATGAGTGATTATGTTAATTCATTGACTGACGAACAGTTTGTTTACAGTCATAACGAAAAATGGACAGCAGGACAACAATTCAGTCACGTTTACTTGACTTTGTTGCCATTTCCTAAAATACTTCCCTCAAAGGAATTTATTGAGCAGAAATTTGGGAAAATAGACCGACCGATTTGGGATTACGAAACTGTTCTTAAAAACTATTTCAAGACAAGTCTTAAAGCACCACAACAATTTTTACCCGAACAAATAAATCCAGAACAAAAGGCTACAATTACAGACGATTTGCAGACAATTTTGCTGACCATTCAGAGTTTGTTAGAACAATACACAGACGAAGAACTGGACACGCTAGTTTTGCCACATCCTTTACTTGGTAAAATGACAATTAGAGAAATGTTTTACTTGATGACTTACCACGCCACGCATCATCTTAGACAAACAGAAAAAAACTTGGAACAACTGAAAAGATGAACAATAAAAAACACCAGCCACCAACAGCACCTACCCAAAAGGCGGGGTTTTGTGCTCTAAAGACAGATTTGTGGTGAACGAAACTTTAGTACTTTTAATCTACATTTGTGGTGAATCGCCCGCCCTTCGGGTAGCTGCAAAACGTTAGCGGTCATTGTAAAAAACGACATACGACAAATGAATAAATTGACAACTTCTCTATTTTCCGAGCTTAACTGTAATTAAAAACTGAATATGAATTTTATTTCAAAATACTCAATTAAGACATTTTTAGGATTGCTGCTGGCTGTAATCCTTTTTCATGTTTGTATTATTTTAAAAATTATTCCTTATGACATAGCTTGGGGTGGAAGACTTACAAATGATGCGGAAATGTATGTTTTTGAAACAATATCAATTCTTATAAATATATTTTTATCAATTATTTTGTTAATGAAAGACAACATTATAGAATACAAATTCTCAGACAAAGTTATAAATGTAATTTTGTGGACTTTCTTCGCAATTTTCGTTCTAAATACAATTGGAAACATTTTTGCGAAAACGACCTTCGAGAAATTATTTGCTATATTAACTGGACTTTCAGCGATTTTAATTTGGAATATATTACTAAAGAAGAAAACAACGAACCGCTAACACGGGTTTGGCAAAAGTGGCGGTTCAGTGCTCCGCAGACACATTTGTGGTTAATCAAACATTGGTTCTCCGCATCAACATTTGTGGTAAAAATCGCCACCTTCGCCAAGCCCGAAAACGTTATGCGTTATGCTTTAGAAGAAACTACTCACTTGAAACAGCCTAATTAAGAACGAGAAATGATTGAAATAAAAAAATATTTCCAAAAAATGGTTCCTATTTCCAAAAAAGATTGGGAGTTCTTTTCATCTAAACTTATAAAACGTGAATTTGCCAAAAAATCAATAATTTTAAAAATAGGTCATAAAGAAAACTACTTATCTTTTATTGAAAAGGGAATTGTTAGAAAATGTATTCCTCAAGAATTTGATGATTTAACTTTTGAATTTGCATTCGTCAATAATTTTGTGTCCGCATATGATTTTTTCTTGACACAAGAACCATCAACTTACCAGTTAGAAACCTTAACAGACACTATACTCTGGAGTGTATCGTATAATGACTTAAAAATAATTTATGACAAAACGGAAATTGGCAATACTATAGGAAGATTGGCAAGCGAAGACCTGTTTATGAAAAAATCTAAGCGAGAATTATCTTTATTAAACCAATCTGCCCAGGAACGTTATTTGAACTTATTTACAGAACAGCCTGAATTGTTGCAATTTATTCCATTAAAGTATATAGCCTCTTATATTGGAGTAACGCCACAGGCACTGAGTAGAATAAGAAAACGTATTTCTTAACCCAAGTTCATTGTTTGAATTTTGCTTACTAGTAATTTTGCATCTCATCAATTAAAAAAGAGTAATGGGAAAATTATTATTATTAGTATTATTTATAGTTGCAGCTACTTCGGTAATTGCCCAAGATTTAAGCCCTTATCATCATGTTATAAAGGGAATTGTTAGGAATAACTTCAAAGCTATAACAGAGCACCGTTATGACGAGGTTTTAAAGGGAGTATCTAATAAAGAATTAGAACATACTTTTGCAGGAGATAATTGCTTGGGTGGTACACGCCATGATAAAGAAAGCTTGAAAAGATGGTTTGAAAGAGTGGGAATTGTACTTCCAGACCTTAAATTTGAGGTAACAGACATTCAGGTTAAAGGAAATCCAGCCAAAACCCTTGTTATTGCAAGGTGGACAGCAACTTGTTATTTATTAAATGGTGAGCCCTACATAAATAAAGGAGTTCATTTTATTACATTGAAATGGGGAAAGGCTGTTAAATTTGATGTTTATGAAGATACTAAAACTGTATCTCATGGTTTAGATGTTCAATTTGAATCAGGTATCAAGGAAGCTAAAGCTCCCAAAATTGAAAGCTAAAAATTACATATAACTCGAAATGTTAATGATTTTTTCAGCTAATCCCTCTATTTACGGGGGATATCGAAGGTCGTAAAACGAAAAAAGCCAATCATTTCTGATTGGCTTTTTCTTTGTAGCGGGAGATCAGGCGATTTCTAACTTTTTAGAAGGGTATGAATTGGTGGTTGATTTGTGGAAATATATGAATAGGCAAGATGATTAAAATTTCATGCATAAAGTCTTGTATCGAATCCGATACAAACTTCTGAAATGGATTATTGAGGAAAAGGCTGAAGAGGGTGTGTAAATCTCTAATTAGGTGTATGTAAATAAATGGGGGTAAATTGTTATTTTTGGGAGCAATTAATTTAAAATACATCTGTAATTGCAAAAAGAATAAAACGAAATAAAGTTTCGCATATCACTCCATTATTGTATGGCTAAGCGAAGGTTTGTTTCGGATATATACAAGTTAGCAGCAAGCAAAACACGACACAACAATGAACAACTTGACACAATTTAAAAGCTGGCTAAAAAATGTTTCTTTCTTGACAGAAACGGACTGTAATTTATTTGAACCCTCTTTACAGACCCGACAAATAAAGAACAAGGATATTATTTTACATGAAGGACAAGTTTGTAAAGAACTGGGGTTTATAAACAATGGAGTTTTCAGGATGTATTATCTCTCTGACGGAAAAGAAATCAATACTCATTTTAGTTTTGAGAACGAATTTGTGGTTAACTATGATAGCTTTTTACAAGAAGCACCAAGCAGATATTTCATTCAAGCATTAGAAGATGCTGAAATTGTTACATTCAATTTACCAACTTTACAGAGTGCCTACAACCAATCTCAAAATTGGGAGCGATTTGGAAGAATAATGGCGGAGTATTCATATAAACTCACCACCAAGCGAGTTGAAGGTTTTATGTTTCTGGACGCAGAACAACGCTATTTACAAATGATGAAAGAAACACCGCACTTTTTAGAAAGAGTTCCACTTTATCATTTGGCATCCTACCTAGGTGTAGAAAGGGAAAGTTTAAGCAGACTTCGAAAAAAAATTGCAGGTAAATAACGATTGTAACATAGGTCAATTTTAGTCATAACAAAATAGTTGAGTTTTGCAGTGTAATTAATTATTCACTTAAACATTTAATAAAATGAGCAAAATTCAAATTTCTTTAACAGCGTTAGCAGCTATAATAGTATTAGTTGCATTATTTCTAAATGGTTGCTCTTCAACCAAAAAAATTACTATACCATTTGACAGCAAAGTGTCTTTTGAAGATACTTATACTATTATTTGGAATGGTTACAGCAAAGCCTTTGTTTACAAGGACAAAAATTGGCAAAGAGCAGAAACGTTTGATTACTATTTTGATGTTATTCAAAAGCGTTATGACAAGGAGTGGAAGTCTGTAAAATCACTGCACAGAATTCATCCAGACTACAATGGAAAAGCAGGACAAAGAGACCAAACAATGTATTTTGGATTGAAGTATAATTCCATCCAAAATGGCAAAGTGAACGGAATAGTTCTTTCTTCATTAGGCGAGGGAACTATAAATGCAGATAACGAATATAGAAATGCCATAATCGACATTAATATGAAAGATGCCAGTATGTTTATGCCTTATAACAAAATAAAAATTACTCAATTTTATGACTATGAAAATGGAAAGCTGACAGAAACCGTTTTACTTTTAGAGGTTAAGGACGGAAAAGAAATTCCTTTTATGAAGAATGAAGAAGAAGCGTATTTTTATATAAAAGGTAAATTAGACAAAGCACCAACAAAATTTGAATAGAGGAATTAACAATTGCCAGCTGCTAACAGCGGTTTTGCGTCAGGCGGGCTGATTTGTGCAGGTTGCGGTAATCAGTTAACTGGTTATGAGGCAAAGAAAAAGAAGTTATATTACTACAAATGCAATAAATGTAAGGGAGCTACCTTTAATGCAATTTCTGTTGGAAAATCACGTAATGTGGGCTTAAATGATAGATTCAGTGAGCTTCTATCAAAATACAACCTCAGAGAGGATTTAGTTGAACCGTTCAAGTTGCAACTTCAAAAATTTTTTAAATTCAATCACCAGGATTTGATTAGTTCAATAACAACACTTGAACGAGAAGTTGCGAATACAGATGTAAAATTGAAATCATTAGATGATAGATTTTGGCTTTCATCAACTAATTTATCTTCGGATAAATATAAGTTATATCAAGACCAAGTTATTCAGGAAAAAGCTGAAAAAGAACAACGTTTGTATGATCTTCGTAAAAAGTTATCTAACTCCGAAATATTCATTAATGAAGCAATTGAGATAGCCCGAAACATACAGTATTATTGGGATTCTTCAGACCTTGAGACCAAATTGAAATTGCAGAAAACAGTATTCCCAAAAGGGTTATGGATTAACCCGTCACATAGGGGTTATCTAACTCGCCATGTGAATGATTTTTTCCGCAGAATCCCTTTGTTTTCAAGGTCTTTACAATGGCGTAAAACAAAAAAAGTCACCGTTTCTGGTGACTTTTCTCTCTTAGTAGCGGGAATAGGACTCGAACCTATGACCTTCGGGTTATGAGCCCGACGAGCTACCACTGCTCCATCCCGCGATCTATGTTAATTTATTGTAGCCCGTAGGGGAATCGAACCCCTCTTTCCTCCGTGAAAGGGAGATGTCCTAACCGATAGACGAACGGGCCAGTTCGTTTTCGTTGGGGGTGCAAATTTAGTGATTAATTCGATAAAAACAAATTGTTTTTCAAATTAATCCTCATGTTTCGTTAATTTTCCGTCGCCCCACAACTCTTCCAAAGCGTAAAAATCTCTTTTTTCTTCTGAAAAGATATGAATAACAACGTTATAGTAATCCAATAAAACCCACTCGCCATTTTCACTGCCCTCTCTATGTTTTGGTCTTTCACCCAAAGTTTTTCTCAATTCATCTTCTACACTATCGGCCAATGCGTCAACTTGACGGCTAGATGAACCATGACAGATTACGAAAAAATCGGTAAAAGCTGATGCCACTCCTCTTAAATCTAAAGATACTATATTGATTCCTTTTTTCTCTTGTAAACCATGAACGGCTACTACTACCATTGCTTCTAATTCGTCTGCTTTATTTTTGCTCATTTGTTTGTTTCTTTGTGCAAAGTTCGGAATTTTGGAAGACATTCAGTTTGAACAATTGTATTCTGAGGTAGAAATTTATTTTTCTAACCAATGTAAATCTACGCAATCGCTGTGTAAATTGCTTGTTCAAAACAAAGCAAATTCTCCTTATGCCCCGTCTTTATTGATAAATCCTATAGGTGTTTATAGTTTGAATCAAACAAACGGCATTGGTCAAAATAATAATCAATGGCACTCAGAAAATGGTAAAAATTTGGCCATTACATTTGCAATTTCTATACAAAAACATTGGAATCTCATAGAATTGAATAAAATCCTTACACTTTCTGTGTTATTTACAATTCAAAAATTTAGTCATTTTCCCTTATCAATAAAGTGGCCAAATGATATATATGCCCATAATAAAAAACTCTCGGGAATATTGTTTGAAATTCAGAATATTAACAAGCAAAAAGTTGCATTTTTTGGAGTTGGGATCAATATCAATCAAACTCATTTTCCATCAAACCTTCATTCAGCAACGAGCCTATTTCATCTGAATCAAATTGAAACTAACATACACAACGTTTTAACGTCGCTCATAGAAAATGTAAATGCTAACCTCCAAAAGGTAAATGCCCACTTTCAAATTCATGATGATTTTCAGAAGTATTTATGGAGATTAAATGAGACCATTACGTTAAGAATTGTTGATGGCGATGGATTTAAACGTGAACAATTTATACTTCTCGATGTTGATTTTGAGGGACGTATTTTCGTGGAAAATGATTTTGGTGAGCGGCTGAAGTTTCATCACGGACAAGCTTTTATCGATTTGTAAATCAGTATGATTCATTATGACTTTATTAATTTAATTGTCATTTTTTGTTAAATTCCTTTTAAACTCGCAACTAACTTTTTATCTTCACAAATAATTTTATAAATTCATGGATCGCAGAGAATTTTTATCATTTACAAAAACTTCACCACAAAAAGATTTTGGCAAACCAAAAATAGAAAGAAGAACCACAACAGGTTTGGCAAAATACAGTGGCTTATGGACAAAAGAAGAGGCTGCTCATTTGCTGAGAAGAACTTTGTTTGGACCTAAGTTGTCAGAAATTAATTCATTTGCAAAGAAAACCGTTTCTGAAGCAGTTGATTCACTCTTAGATACAACCAATTACGTATTTAATCCGCCGGTAAATAATTATCAAAATCAGACAGCTGATGCCGCAGTTCCTTATGGAAGTACATGGGTAAATGCACCATTGAATGTTGGCTTAGAGATAAATCGAAAAAATAGTGTGAAAGCATGGTTTTGGTCATTGTCTGTAAAACAATCAACTTCCATTATGGAAAAAATGATTCTTTTTTGGCACAACCATATGCCAATTCAAATGATGGATACACCCGTTGCCTCATTGTGTTATACTTATGTAAAAGTATTGAATGATTATGCTTTGGGGAATTATAAAACATTATTAAAGCAAATAACCGTTGATCCTGCAATGCTGTATTTTTTAAATGGAAGATTAAATACTAAAAAGGCTCCAGATGAAAATTATGGCAGGGAACTTCAAGAGTTATTTACTTTGGGTAAAGGTCCTAATAGCAATTACACCGAAGATGATGTGAAAGCTGCGGCGAGGGTATTAACGGGATTTTCAATAAATTTTACCACAACCCCTTTTACTACAACATTTAGTTCTGCAAAACACGATACTACAGATAAAACATTTTCATCTTTTTACAACAATACCAAAATTGCCGGAAAAACTGGTGTTTTTGCAGGTTCATTAGAGGTTGATGACTTGTTAAATATGATTTTGTCTGTAGATGAAGTTTCAAAACATATTTGTCGTAAATTATATCAGTATTTTGTTTATTTCGATATTGATAATAACGCTGAAACCAATGTAATTGAACCTTTGGCTAAAATTTTTAGAGATAACAATTATGAAATAAAGCCAGTATTAAAAGCTCTCTTAGAAAGCGAACATTTTTATGATAACTGGAATAGGGCTTGTGTAATAAAAGATCCAGTTACACATCAGGCAGGATTTGTGCGACAATTTGAAATGCCATTTCCAGCGGCAACAGACTATGAAGCAACTTATCAAATCTATGCTTTAGGAAGCTATTACGGTCAAATTACGCAGTTAAATTTGGGCGATCCTCCGAGTGTTGCGGGTTGGGAAGCATGGTATCAATTGCCACTTTATCATAGAATTTGGCTGAATAGCGATTCCCTTCCAAAGCGAAATCAGTTTCAGGATTATTTAACATTTACAGGTTATAAAGTGAAATCATTTAACTTTATTGTAGATCCATGGATTATTTCAAAACAGTTTTCTAATCCGAAAGATGCCGATGCATTTGTGAAAGAAGCCATCGAATTTTTATTGGCATTGCCGCTTTCATCTGGTCAAATTTCAAATTTGAAGGAAATATTATTGCCTGGTGGAATTCCTAATTATAACTGGTCTGATGAATATCGCGCTGCCCTAGATAGTGGAGATCCTAATCATGTCACTTCTTTGGCAACTGCAACAAATAAAATGAGAAATTTATTTAAGTCTATCATGAACCTCTCTGAGTATCAATTAAGCTAAATATGAAAAGGAGATTATTTTTAAAAGCCGCAGCTACAAGCAGTGTTTTGCCAATTTCTTTGAATGGAATGAGTTTAAGAACATTTGGTAAGGAATCATTTTTTAGTGTTTTAGGAAAAAGGGCAAATGTATCAGATAGGGTTTTGGTGATCATCCAAATGATAGGAGGTAATGATGGATTGAATATGGTTATACCCATTGATCAATATAGCAATTTGTCAAAAGCCAGAACCAATATTTTGATAGATGAAAAGAAAATATTGGCACTAAACGGGACTACTAAAACAGGTTTGCATCCCAAAATGACAGGATTGCAAAATATGTTTAACAATGGAATTTTAAATACTATACAGGCTGTTGGTTATCCTCAACCTAATTTTTCTCATTTTAGGGCAACTGATATTTGGAATAGTGCCTCTGATAGTGAGAAAATTGTTACAACTGGTTGGATGGGAAGGTACTTGGATAAACGATATGTAAACTATCCAAAAGATTATCCGAATGCAACTATGCCTGATCCTGTTGCCATTCAAATTGGCTCGATGGTGCCTTTAACATTTATGGGTCCCAATGTAAGTATGGGAATGGCAATTAGTGATCCTGCATCGTTTTATAGTTTGTTAGATGGAAATACAGGAGGTAATTTAAATAAGCCATCCGATATTGAATTGTCATACATAAGAGAACTGACGCAGCAAACAAATCAATACGCTTCAGTGGTTAAAACAGCGGCCGGCAAGGGCAAGAATTTATCTAACAAATATGTAAAGGGCAATGGTTTATGTAATCAATTAAAAATTGTTGCAAAATTAATAAGTGGCGGATTAAAGACACCGGTTTACATGGTAAATATTGGGGGTTTTGATACACACAGTGATCAAACCGACAGCGCCGATACTAGTACTGGAAGCCATGCGGATTTAATGCAAAAATTGAGTGAGGGAATTGCTGCCTTTCAAGATGATTTAAAACTTCTGGGCGTGAGTGATCGAGTTGTGGGTATGACATTCAGTGAATTTGGAAGAAGGGTGCAAAGTAATGCAAGTGGCGGAACTGACCATGGAGCTGCTGCGCCATTGTTTGTTTTTGGTGAGGCAGTTCAACCGGGAATTATTGGAAATAATCCTACTATTCCAAATATTACAACTGTAAACGACAATGTGCCCATGCAAAATGATTTTAGACAAGTTTACGCCAGTATTTTACACGATTGGTTTGAAGTACCAGAATCTGATGTAAAAGCAATGTTAAATAATCAGGATTTCAATACCTTGCCAATTTTTAAAAGCAATGCAGCAAGTATTGAAGATTTTGCTGATATGGTTACTCAAATTCAAATTAACCAAATATATCCAAATCCAACTTCAGATTTCATTCATTTGAAATTTAGCTCAGATGGGGGTGGCAAGTTGTCTATTTCTGTATTTGATCCATTAGGAAATAGGGTGATTTATTTGGAGCCAAAAGAGTATGGAGCTGGTGAGTTTATCGAGGTTTTAGATTTGCGTGGATTGAGAAAAGGTAATTATTTTGTTCAATTAAGTTCTCCTAAACACAAAGCAGCAGAACACTTTATCATTATTTAGATTAATTAGAATAATGAATATCTATCTTTTTCAATTAGATTTTATAGGATAGGATATAGGTGAATTACTTGAGTTGTAAGAAGCTCATAAACTTGATTGGAAATATTAAGTATTGATAGATAATTATTTAAAAAACTTCTCAAAGAAGTTTGATTAATTGATTTTTTGTCTATCTTTGCAGTCCGAAAATTGTCCGATGGTGTAACTGGCAACACGTCTGGTTTTGGTCCAGAAGAGTCTAGGTTCGAGCCCTAGTCGGACAACAAAAGCAGGTTTGATGATATCCGTGCCCAAAGGCATTGAGAGAAAGTAAAATCTTAGTTATGGCATCACTTATACATCCAGTTAAAATTTTCGGCGGTTCGGCCTCTGATTCCCTCACCAAAAGTATTTGCGAGTACTATGGCTGTATGCCAGGTGAACTTACTGTTAACCGTTTTAGCGACGGAGAATTTCAACCAAACTTTCAGGAGAGCGTTCGCGGTTGCGATCTGTTTATCGTTCAAAGTACTTATCCAACAAGCGATAATATCATGGAACTTTTAATGGCTATTGATGCCGCTAAAAGAGCAAGTGCAAATTATATTACTGCTGTTATCCCTTATTATGGTTATGCGCGCCAAGATAGAAAAGACAAACCTAGGGTTTCTATCGCTTCTAAATTAGTTGCAGATTTGTTAGGTACTGCTGGTGCAAACCGTGTAATGACCATGGAATTACATGCACCTCAAATTCAAGGGTATTTTAATTTTCCAGTAGATCATTTAGAAAGTTCAATCATTTTCGTTCCTTATATCCGTGCACTGAGCCAGGATAATTTGGTTATTGCTGCACCAGACGTAGGGGCAAGTAATCGTATTCGTGAAGTTGCTAAGGCATTGAATTTGCCGATGGTAATTTGTGACAAAGAAAGAAAAAGAGCCAATGAAATTGCCAACATGACAGTGATCGGTGATGTTGAAGGTAAAGATGTTGTTTTAATTGACGACATTATTGACACCGGGGGAACTTTATGTAAAGCTGGTGCAATGATGATGGAAAAAGGTGCCAATAGCGTGAGAGCACTTTGTTGCCACCCTGTTTTAAGTGGAAAAGCTTATGAAAATATTCAAAATTCTGTTTTAACGGAATTGGTTGTGACCGACACTATCCCTTTAAAACAACATATCGATAAAATTAAAGTATTGTCAGTTGCTCCTTTATTTGCAAGGGCAATTAGAAATGTTCATGAAAATGGAAGTATTAGCTCTTTATACAATCAAGTATTTACTTCTCAAACAAATTTAGATCTTAAACAAAATCAATAAAAAAATATTATAATTCTATATGAAAACCATTTTATTAAAAGGTGAATCACGCGGGGAGCTTGGAACAAGAACCGCCAAAGCGTTGAGAAGCGAAGGTAAAGTACCTTGCGTAATTTATAGTGAAGGTAAAGAAGCTACCCATTTTGCTATTTATCAAGCTGATTTTAAAAACTTAGTTTATACGCCTAATGTATATAAAGTTCGTATCAATTTAGATGGTCAAAACCATGAAGCTATTTTACAGGATATTCAATTTCACCCTGTATCTGATGCCATTTTACATGCTGATTTTATGACTGTTGATGCCAATAAAAAAGTGGTAATGGAAGTGCCTATTCGTGTTGTAGGTAATTCTCCAGGAGTTCGTGGCGGTGGTAAATTGGTAGTTAAAATCAACCGCTTGCGCGTTAGAGGTCTAATTGCGGATATGCCTGATTTTATTGATGTTAACATTGATGCTTTGGAAATTGGACAAAGTGCAAAAGTTCGTCAAATTTCAATTGATAAATTAGAAGTTTTGGATGCTCAAGAAAATGCAATTGTTTCTGTTAAAACAACCCGTGCATTAATGCAAGCGGCTGCTGAAGCAAGTAAAAAATAATTAATTATTTTGATATCAATGAAAAGGCCTCTTTTAGAGGCCTTTTTTATGCCTTGTTTGGAATATCTCTTATCATTTGTTTTTGCCATTCCTTCATTCCGTAAATAGCCATGATTGCTAAAAAACCATAAAGGTATGCAGTAATATATTGTTCTCCATAAATGTACATTGGTACATACATAATGTCTACAAGTACCCATATCACCCAATTTTCTATCCATCTTTTTGCCTGCATAAACAATGCTGCTAAACTTATAATTGTGGTCAAGGAATCTACTTCAGGGATTCTAGCAGTTGGATTAATTAGTTTATAAAAATGAAGCCAAATTACATAGAGTAATACTGAAATTATAGCAAGTATTATGATGCTTTTTCTATCTATTTTGCGAATATATTGTAGTTTTTTTGTGGGATTTAAATGCGACCAAAACCACCATCCATAAAGTTGGAATAATACAAATACTATTTGCAAGTATGCATCTGAAAAAAAATGATTTTGATAAAAAACATAAAAATATACCATAGACGCCAAAATGCTAATTGGCCAGTTTGTAATTTTGTTTTGAGTGGCAAGATAAACACAACCTACGGTAAGTATGGCGCCAACGCTTTCCGGAATCCAAAGTGAAATTGTCATTATTATACTTTTTGAGAAGTTGTTTGTGGGTTCAAAGTTACTTCTTGTAGATAATCGTTGCACGTAAAATATTTACATCGTAAATTTGTTATATATAAAAAATAAAATTATGTTCGAAATTCCAAAATTATCTTACGAGTACACTGCACTTGAACCACATATTGATGCTAAAACCATGGAAATTCATCATGGTAAACACCATCAAGCTTATGTGACAAATTTGAATAACGCTGTTAAAGGCACCGCTGCTGAAAATATGTCGTTAATGGAAATATTGGGTTCAATCAGTAAACTAACTCCAGCTATTAGAAATAATGGTGGTGGACATTACAATCACAGTTTGTTTTGGACCATTATGGGGCCAAATGCAGGTGGTGAGCCAACCGGCCAGTTAAATGATGCAATTGTTGCTACATTTGGCAGTTTTGCTGCATTTAAGGAGCAATTTGCAAGTGCGGGTGCTACGAGATTTGGTAGCGGATGGGCTTGGTTAATTGTTCATGATAACAAATTGGTAATAACTTCAACTCCTAACCAAGATAATCCATTAATGGATATTGCTGAAGTTAAAGGTACCCCGATTTTGGGGTTAGATGTTTGGGAACATGCATATTATTTGCACTACCAAAACCGTAGACCTGATTATATTGGCGCATTTTGGAATGTTGTGAATTGGTCAAAAGTTTCTGAATTATTTGCTGAAGCAACCAAATAAAAGAATATATAATTAACGAAAAAAGTCAGCTAAAAGCTGGCTTTTTTATTAATACAATGTATAAAATTCATATTTTTCTAGTGTGTGACTGCGAATTGCTTGCACCTTCATTAAACTAACCAAAATGCGCGCTGCTCTTCTATTGCCTAAATTAAATATTTGGCAAATTTCTGCTTGAGTTACTTTGGGATGCTCTTTTAAATAATTTAAAATTCCCTGTTCAATTTTTCCCAATGTAACTTTACCGCCTTTCTTTTGGGAGTGCATGAAATCTACAGTGGTTTTTGACGCCAAAATACAATTGTCATTTACACGCACATAAACCCACCATTTTTCGTCCTCGCCTTTGGCATAATAGGGTAGATTTTCACCTTTGGGAATATCTACCAATAATATTTGCTTCCCATTTAACATATGAGGTTCAACGGTAAACTTAACTTCAGGTTTTGAAAAAAAGTTTGCCGCCAATTCAAGCATATGAAACTCTTCTTCTGGGTTGATTCCCGATATATTGCCATTGTCTTTTACTCCAATAAGTAAAATACCGCCATGGGTATTTGCAAAACTTACCATGGATTTAGCAATTTTATACGGGCTTTGAATTACTTGTTTAAAATCTAAACTTATGCCTTCGCCTTGTTCTATAAGTTTTAAGATTTTTTGATTCATTTTTCTGGTAAATATTGTAAATGACTAAATTGATCGAAATCAAATACTTCATTTGCAATATCTAACAATTGTTCTGATGTTAAGTTTTTAATTTTTTGAATTGTTTCTTGCAAACTCATCGCCTTGTTATATTTAATTATGCCTTTGCCAATGTGTATCATTAAACCGCTTCTAGATTCATTGCTCATGATAATTTGTCCAATAAATTGATTTTTGGCTTGGCTTAATTGAACTTTACCTAGTTTTTGAACTTTTAGCTTTTTTAATTCTTTGATAATTAATTCAATAGATTTATCAATATATTTTTCCTCAGCGCTTAAATAACAATGAAAAAGTCCCCCATCCAAAAAAGCTTGATAACCACTTTCAACGTGATAGGTATAACCATGTTTTTCACGAATTGACAAATTTAATCTACTATTCATTCCCGGTCCCCCCAATAAGTTATTCAATAACAATAACCCAAACTTATTTTCATGATCCTCTGAATACGTTGGAACTCCCATTATGGCATAAGCTTGGTTAAAATCACTCTCTTTTTTTAGGGTTTGTGGAGTATAAATAATGGGTTGTTTAATATTGTGAATAACAGGATTATTTAATGGATCTGTAGGTAAGAATTTATTTAGATTGGAAATAACCTTCTCAATTGAAACATTTCCAACAACCGAAAATACCATATTAGGATACTGATAGTAATTATTCACAAATGATTTAAGTGCATCGGTAGTGATTTGTTCTACCGAATCGTGCGTACCTAGTATATTATGTGCCAAAGGATGATTTCCAAAAACCATTTCTTGAAATTCGTCGTAAATATTTTCTTCCGGGGTATCAACATACATGTTGATTTCGTCTTTAATTACTTTTTTTTCTTTTATTAATTCTACTTCTGGCAAAACAGATCTGAAAGTTACATCACAAAGAATATCAACAGCCCTGCTTAGATGACGTTTTTCTATTGTTGCGTATATAGCAGTAATTTCTTTGGTAGTAAAAGCGTTCAGCTCGCCACCAATTACTTCCAAATGATTGAGAACATGTATCGTTTTTCTCTTTTGTGTTCCCTTGAAAACCATATGCTCAAGGCAATGAGCCAAACCAGGAAATTCATTGTCGTTTCTGCTGCCCGCATGAATAATAAAGCCGCAATGCACCAACAAGGTTGACGATATTTTTTGGTGTGCAACCCGTAACCCGTTGTTTAAAGTATAGATTTGATATTCTTTGCTGCTCATTTATGCAAATTTACCTATCGTTTGCCGTATTTTTGCAGTAACCATGAGAATAGATTCAACTGAATTATTGGTTCAGAGATTAAAAGACAAGGAATTCAAACGTGCGGTTATTACAACCCACCATAAACCTGATGGAGATGCTATGGGCTCAACACTTGGTTTATATGGGTTTTTGAAACAAATAATGGATGAAGTTTTTTTAATTACACCAACTGATTATGCCGATTTTTTAAACTGGTTGCCTCAAAATAATGTTGTAATTAATTTTGAGGAAAATGAAGCATATGCAACTTCGGTGTTGAAAGAAGCAGATCTGGTTTTTTGTTTGGATTTTAATCGTTTATATAGAATTAATAAATTAGGTGAACTTATAGGTGAAATGAATATTGACAAAGTTATGATAGACCATCATTTGGATCCAGATAACTTTGCAAATTATGTGTTTTGGGATAGGCAATCGAGTAGCACTTGTGAATTGGTTTTTGAATGGGTTGAGCAATATTTTGGTTCTGATTATATTACTGAAGATATGGCTAACTGCTTCTATACAGGCTTAATGACCGATACTGGTAATTTTCAACACAACAATACAAAACCTAAAACCCATAGAATTGCGGCTCAACTTATGGAGCACGGAGCCGATCATATAAAAATTCACGAACGTATTTTTGATGTTTTTAGTCCGAATAGAAGTAAGCTTTTTGGGTATGCTTTGTACAAGAAACTAGAGTTGATTGAAGATGGAAAAGTTGCATTGATATATTTAGACAACCATGAACTTGAAATGTTTAATGTAAAAACAGGTGATACCGAAGGTTTGGTCAATATGGGATTAAGTATAATTGGTGTGGTAATGAGTGTGCTTATTATTGATAGAACTGAGAGAGTCAAAATGAGCTTTAGGAGTAAAGGTGATTTCGCGGTAAATGAATATTCAGCTAAGTATTTTAGTGGTGGAGGGCATAGAAATGCTGCGGGTGGTCAAAGTGAAGATACCTTAGAAAACACTGTAATTAAATTTAAAGAAACAATAAAAGAATATAAAGAGGAGTTATCTAAAATATGAATTTTCTTCCCAAAAACAAGTATCTGAAATGGTCAGTAATTTCGTTGCTTATTATTTCTATTGGTTTATTAATTTATCAATTAAATAGTTACAAAACGTCAAAAACCGGTATGAAATATCGGTTTGTTGAAGGTGGCGAACTTATTGAGCAACTAGGACCAGAACATTATTGTTTGGTTGAGTTTATGATTATTGGGCCCAATAATGATACATTGCAAAACTGCTTCCATGACGATACACTTAAGGAAATTCCTTATCCAGTTGAGTCCCATAATGAATTGATGGAGGCTTTGCAGATAACCAAACCAGGAAGTACCATAGAAGTCTTAATTTCTACAGATAGTTTGAAACAAAAAATCTCGAATCATTATAAAATAAAGTTATTGCCAAACAATGAAATGGCCAAGTTTGTAATTCGTGTTGATAAGGTTTTAGATGCACAGCAATATGAAGCATATGTAAATGCTAAAAAACTAAATAGAGCAATTGCTGAAAATAAAATCATTGATCAGTATTGTGCAAAAAATGAAAAAAATGGCCTGTGGTTATTAGATTCTTTTCAAAGTATTAAGTACAGGGTGAAGGATGAAAAATCGGGGAAATTTATTTCTCAAACGAATTTAATGAGTATGCCACCTGTATTGTTTCATGCCGCGATTGTTGAATTTGATGTGGTAGTTTCAACATTAAAGGGTGGTTTAATTTATGACAGTAAATTAGAAGGTAGAAGATATAAAGCAGAGCAAATGGCAAACTTAAATGGGTTAAAAGTATTAGACTTTTTACCGTTTTTTGTAAATGAAGGTTCAATTGGTGAATTCGTTACAACGTCAGACCATGGATTTGGAGCCTATGGAAGAATTGGAGTACCTAGTTATGCTCCATTATATGTTAAAATAAGCAATGTAAAAATAATTCGATGAAAAATATAATTATTACCGGAGGAGCAGGTTTTATCGGCTCACATGTTGTAAGGAGATTTGTAAATCTCTACCCAGATTACCACATTATCAATTTGGATAATCTTTCCTATGCGGGAAATTTAGAAAATTTGAGAGATATTGAGGGATGCGCTAACTATGAATTTGTAAAATGTGACATCACAGATATAAAGGCAGTTGAATTTTTGTTCTCTTCTCGGGAAATTCATTCTGTAATTCATTTGGCAGCTGAAAGTCACGTCGACAGAAGTATAACCAATCCGATTGATTTTGTAATGACAAATGTAGTTGGAACCGTTGTTTTGTTAAATGCTTTTAAATCATTTGGAAATGTTACCGAGGGTAGATTTTACCATGTAAGTACAGATGAAGTATATGGAACATTGGGCGATGAAGGGAAATTCACAGAATCAACTCCTTATGATCCTAATTCTCCATATAGTGCGAGTAAAGCGAGTAGCGATCACTTTGTTCGTGCATATCATGAAACATTTAAATTGCCTATTGTAATTAGCAACTGCTCAAATAATTATGGTAGTCATCAGTTTCCAGAAAAATTAATTCCATTGATGATTCATAATATTAAGAACAATAAACCTTTACCTGTTTATGGAAAAGGAGAAAATATTAGAGATTGGCTTTGGGTGAATGATCATGCTTCTGCAATTGATGTTATTTTTCATAATGGAAAGAACGGGGATACCTATAACATTGGCGGAAATAATGAATGGAAGAACATTGATTTGGTAAACAAATTATGTGAAATCATGGACAGAAAATTAGGTCGTAATGAAGGTGAATCTGCAAAATTGATAACCTATGTTACAGACAGAGCGGGTCATGATTTTAGATATGCCATTGATGCAAGTAAATTAGAGTCAGAATTGGGATGGAGTCCGAGTGTTGCGTTTGATCAAGGATTCGAAAAAACTGTAGATTGGTATTTGGAAAATAATGAATGGTTGGATAATGTAACTTCTGGAAACTATCAAGCCTATTATCAGAATATGTACACCAATCGTTAAAATAAACATGTCTAATTTATATTTATATAATACATTAACTAAAAAGGAAGAATTATTTGAGAGTATTTTTCCAAATACGGTTGGCATGTATGTTTGCGGCCCAACCGTGTATGGAGAGCCTCATTTAGGTCATGTTAGAGGACCAATCGTTTTTGATGTATTACGCAAGTATTTAATTCATAAAGGTTATCAAGTTCGCTTTGTAAGGAATATTACGGATGTAGGGCATTTGGTAGGTGATGCAGATGAAGGTGAAGATAAGCTTCAGAAGCAAGCCAAAATTGAAAAGCTTGAACCTATGGAAATTGCCCAAACTTATACAGATATGTATAATGAGGTGATGGACAATATTGGTGTACTCAGACCAAGTATTGAGCCTAAAGCCAGCGGTCATATTATAGAACAAATTGAAATGATACAAAATATTATTTCAAAAGGATTGGCATATGTGTCAAATGAATCTGTATATTTTGATGTTTTGGCTTATAATGAAAATCATAATTATGGCGAACTAAGTGGCAGGGTTTTAGAAGATTTATTGGCGGGTGCTGGAAACCAATCTCGGGAATTAGAAGGACAATCTGAAAAACGAAATCCAAATGATTTTGCATTGTGGAAAAAGGCTTCTCCTGAACATATAATGCAATGGTCTAGTCCTTGGGGTAAGGGTTTCCCGGGATGGCACATAGAATGTAGCGCAATGAGCGCTAAATATTTGGGTGAAGAATTTGATATTCATGGGGGTGGTATGGATTTGTTGTTTCCACATCATGAATGTGAAATTGCTCAAAGCAGGGCTGCACACAACCATCAACCTGCAAAATTTTGGGTCCATCATAATATGATTACCATTAATGGTCAAAAAATGGCCAAAAGTTTGAATAATGGGGTAACTGTTAAACAGCTTTTTGACGGTTCACATCCCTTATTATCAAAATCATTTTCCCCACAAACTTTAAGGTTTTTTGTTTTGCAAGCACATTACAGGGGTACCTTGGATTTTAGTGAGGAAGCATTAATGGCGTCTGAAAAGGGTTTGGCCAGATTACAATCGGCTAGTTCTTTGCTTTCTAAATTGAAAATATCTGATATTTCTTCAATACAGTTTGATGATATTGTTCAGGAAATTGAAAATTGCTTGGATCATGATATCAATACACCACAAGCAATTGCGCAACTTTTTGAAGCTGCACGACGTGTAAATTTAATTAATGATGGCCGTGAAACTATCAATGCAGAGGAATTGAAAAAGGTAAATTCTATTTTTAGTGTTTATTTTAGAGGGATATTGGGTATTACTGATTCCGTAAACAATGAAACAAGTCATTTAGATTCAATTTTAAATGTACTGATCGACTTGCGTTTACAAGCCAAATTAGATAAGAATTTTGCATTAAGCGATGCAATTAGAGATAAAGTGAAGGCTTCAGGAATTGAAATTATGGATTCCAAGGATGGAAGTACTTGGCGTTTTATTGATAATTAAAAATAAATATGCCTGGGCATTTTACTTTTTTTACGGATAATATTCAAAATAATCTGGCCTTTTTTTCAGAGCAAGAAACCAAACATGCAATTTTGGTATTAAGATATCAAATTGGAGATTCAATTGAATTTACCTCAGGCAACGGGATATACTACTTTGGTAAAATAGTTGAAATTCAAAAAAAATTATTCGTTGCCACAGTAGAAAGCGCTAAAGGGCAATCACAGAAAAATTTTGTTTTGGCTGTAGGGATATTGAAAAGCTCGGATAGAATGGAATGGTTGGTTGAGAAATGCAGTGAAATTGGGGTTAAACAACTTATTTTTTTGAAATCGCAAAATGGTGAGCGTTCAAAAATCAATTTGGAAAAGCTTAAAAAAACAGCCATTGCAGCTTTAAAACAGTCTCATAGTGCTTGGCTTATGGATATTCAAGAAATGAATTTTGAAACTGCTCTGAATATCGATCACCAAAATAAGTTTATAGCTTATTGTAATTCTGACACTGTTCAATCACTTCCTTTGAAATTTGACGATGACAGTATTGTATTTATTGGTCCTGAAGGTGATTTTTCATTGGGGGAAATTGATTTGGCTAAATCTCATGGTTTTCAAGTGATTGGATTGGGTTCACAAATACTTAGAACTGAAACCGCCGCCATTGTTTGTGCGAGTTGGTCTTTAACTTAAACATTTATAACCGTTTATAATCATTTAATATACGAATCAATCATTCGTAGTGTATGAACTTTGTATCACTGAAAAGGAAAACAGATAAGGCCTGCTGTTAAACTTGGAAGTATTTTTTAATGTGAAAAAGAAAAAGAAAAAAGAAAGGAAACAAAAATGCAAAGTTTAATGAATTCAGTAAGATTAATTGGAAATGTTGGCATAGACCCGGTGTCTACAACATTGGAGAATGGCAACAAAGTTGTGAAATGGAGAATGGCAACTTCGGAAAAGGTGAAAAACGGAGATGGTGATGTTACCGAAAACACGCAATGGCATCAGCTTATTGCATGGGGTAATCTGGCAAATGTGGTTGAGAAGTATGTAGTTAAAGGAACCAGATTGGCCATTGAAGGTAGGTTAAACCATCGGAAGTATGTGGCGAAGGATGGTCAGAACAAAGAGGCGACGGAAATTGTGGTGAAGGACATTATGTTCGTGGGATCAAAGAAAGAGAAGAAAGCCATTGAGGCGAATGATGAAATTCCATTTTAATTTAATCAGCTAAAGAAATCTGTTAAAAAGAGGGCGAAAGCCCTCTTTTTTGCGATTATTGCAATTATTTTATTTTGTTACTTCTAGGGGATAATCAAATAAAACTTGTTTGGAGTTGAAAAATTATCTTATGGAAACAAGAAATTGCCTCGAATGTTCTGATAGACTTATTGGAAGAGTTGATAAGAAATTTTGTTCTGATTCTTGTCGGACAAGCTATCATAACAAGAACAATGGGATTGAAATACAATCGATTCGATTTATTGACAGTAGACTAAAAAGGAACCGTAAAATATTGATGGATTGTTTTTTGGAACAAAACGTTCTTGATTCTCAAATTGAACTTCGTAAAATTCTCAAAAAGGGATTCGTATTTGATTTTCACACCCACATCGAAAAAATGCCCAACGGAATTGAATATCAATTTTGTTATGAATTTGGCTACTCTCAGCTGGGAGATAATCAAATTCACTTAATAAAACAACAGCCATACTAATCGTTTCGCAAAAATTGACTACCTTTGCAGGTTCAATTTAATCAATATGTCAACTCCCAAAAAATCAAACTCAGGCGGTAAAAAATTTCAACAACGACAAACGGGAGAAAAGCGTCCTCGTACTGGCGGTGATGAAGGAAGCGTGAAAAACAGCTTCAAACGTGAAGATAGTGGCTCGAGAAATTTTGGAGGGAATGATAGAGGTCCACGTCCAGAAGGTGGTGGATACAATAGAGGTCCACGTCCAGAAGGCGGCGGATTCAACAGAGGCCCACGTCCAGAAGGTGGCGGATACAACAGAGGCCCGCGTCCGGAAGGTGGCGGATTCAACAGAGGTCCCCGTCCAGAAGGTGGCGGATTCAACAGAGGCCCA
>Ga0214923_10001003_pt1 | contig 41181 bp, 39 predicted proteins | sample LL1510_MetaG_FD_177993 | JGI IMG/M metagenome (GOLD analysis project Ga0214923, IMG submission 177993) | Freshwater microbial communities from Lake Lanier, Atlanta, Georgia, United States - LL-1510 | ecosystem: Environmental > Aquatic > Freshwater > Lake | place: USA: Georgia | collected... | reverse complement strand
GCAATACAAAGCTTTGCTAACGCCTTAGCAGTATTAGCAGGGCCTCCTCCAACAACAGCTTTGCGCTCTGTGCCATCTGGAATTAAATCTATTAATACCTCACCACATACCCAAACCTGATTACTCAAAGTAACTCACCCTTGCGGGCTAAGTACTCAGTTAATACCTCAACTCCTAGTAGGTGATCTTCCACCTGTGGTAATCCACTAATTAGTAATACTCCAACAAATCCTTCGGTCTTAGTAATTAATGGCAATCCTCCACCATGAATAGCATGGGTTTCATCTAATAAATTATTCTCTTTATGCCAATCTACTCCACGCTCCTGCGCACTAACTCTCTCATACATAGATGAGTGGTGTTTTAATAAAACAACTCTTGCTTTTCGATCAATCCACCATTGATTCTCACTAGTTGATCCTGGTAAAGATGCGTGGTAGATAATCCAATCACCAATTCGAACCTCAACTGCTATTGGTAATCCCCTGGCCACACCAAATGATTTAGCGATCTCACCTATCTCAACAGCTCCTTTAACATCTAGAGAATCTAAGGTGAGTAATTGCTCCTCTTTTAGTAAGCCATCTGTGTTAAAGCCACCAGTAGTACTCATGCCCATACTCTACGAGATATAGGAGAAATCTTTTAATTGGTTAAGATAGGTGTTCATAAGAGATCAAAAATTTTGATCCTTTTTTGAGTAGAAATAGGAAATAATTTTGCTAGTTTTACAGGTAATAGCCAGAGTTAACTTGGGTGGGACAGCAAAGTACCTATTCACCTTAAGTGAACAATTACCTAAAATAGGCATCAAAACTATCATTGCTACTGGTGATGTGCAGTCAGATGAGATTGAAGATCCTGGCCTAATGAAAGTAGATTTTACTCGAGTCAAACACCTAGGAAGAAAAATTGATCCTTTACAAGACACAAAAGCTGCAATCAATTTACGTAAGATAATTATAGATTTACAGCCGGACATTATTCATACGCACACATTTAAAGCAGGGCTTTTGGTTAGGATCCAAAGAAATAAACTAGAACAACTATTAGGCAAAAAGGTTAAATTTATCCATACCTTTCATGGTCACTTATTTGATGATCCGCAATTTAAAGGACCAAAAGCATTCTTAATTGCAATAATTGAATGGTATCTAGCAAAAAAGAGTGATCAATTAGTAACAGTCGGTGAAATAGTTAAAGAAGATCTTCAAAAGCGAGGAATTAAAGGTAAGTCAAAAACTATTTCAATTCCACCAGCTGTTTTACCACTAAAGCTTAAAAGCAAGAAAAGCTCGCTAACTAAATACAAAGTTAAAAATACCAATAGAGTAAGAGTTATATGGCTAGCTCGGGTTACTGGAGTAAAAAATCCTATGCGTGCTGTAAGAATTGCCAGACAACTACCTGAGTTAGATTTCTACCTTGCAGGTGGCGGAGAGCTATTATCTGAAGTTAAGAAGTCAGCACCGAGTAACATGAGGGTCTTAGGCTGGCAACAAGCATCTGAATTACTTCCTTTAGCTGATGTGGTCTTATCAACAAGTGAAAATGAGGGTATGCCAATTGCGTTAATTGAATCTCAATTAGCTTCACTGCCCGTTGTAGCCACAAATGTTGGATCAGTAAGTGAGGTCATCCTGGATAAGAAAACTGGATTTGTTTGTAAAAAAGTTGATTCTGAGTTAATTGGAGCACTCCAAGTGCTAGCCAATAATAAATCACTTAGAAATAAAATGGGTAGAGGTGGAAAGTTAAATTCAAGTAAGGTGTTTTCTATTACAAATTTTATAAAGGCCCACAAAAAATTATACCTACAGGGTAGGAATGCCTGAGATTGCTCCAGTGCAATCAAATAGGTAGGTAGCACATCCTTTAAGCTTATCGATATTCAAGCTACTGTGCCTTACTGCAACAATTGCTAAGTCAAAAGCCAACTTTTCAAGTTGTGCTGAATTATTTCCTTGATAATTGTCGACAACCTCATCATGAAAACTTACTAGACAGCCCCTAGATTCTAGCTCTTTCCAAAGGGTAATCGATGGACTCTGCCTTAAGTCTGAAACATCTGATTTATATGAAAGCCCTACGATACAAATTTTTTTACCCGATAAATTACCACCTATTAATTTTTGTAATCTTGAGACTACATACGATGGCATTTGTTGGTTTACATTAGTTGCCTGCTTAATAAACGCTGCTGTTGCACCTAAAGATTCAGCTTTTTGCTCAAGATAAATTGGATCTATCGGAATACAGTGGCCACCAACTCCTAAACTGGGAGAAAACTTCATAAATCCAAATGGTTTTGTAGCAGCGGCATCAATAACCTCATTTGCTGTAATTCCAAATTTTTCAGCAATTTGAGCAAACTCATTTACTAAAGCAATATTGACTTGCCTAAAAGTATTTTCAAATAACTTAGCTGCCTCTGCTACCTCCGGTGAGGATACAATTTCCACATGATCACAAAAGCTTCTATATAACTTGACTGCAGCCTCAGTTGCCTCATTAGTCAAGCCTGCGACTACTCTAGGAGTATTTTTAATACTCCACTTAGTATTAGCTGGATCGATTCGTTCAGGGGCTGCAGCATATAAAAGTTTAGATTTATTTACACTGCTTATTGTTGATACTACAACCTCTCTAAGTGTTCCAGGGTATGAGGTTGATTCATTGATGATCAATGATCCCTCAGTTGCAATCTCACCCACCTGCTTTGCTGCTGCTATAAGGTAAGAAAGATCTGGCTGATCATTAAAATCCAATGGAGTTGGAACCGCAATAATATAAACATCACAGTTTGTAATTTTCTTTGGCTCAAAAGAAGGTGTGTAGTTATCAGTATTTGCCTCACTAATTAGTAATTTATTAACTAAATCTTGGTTTGTATCAAAACCAATAACCTTATGCCCAACAGATGCAGCTGCCTTTGCTAATGGTAAACCTACATACCCTTGGCCAATAACTGCAATCTTCACTTAACTAGATTACCCGAAATTAGCTTATGTATTATTAAGCCCTTGCCAGCTACTTGTTACAATATCTTTTAAGGTAAATCTTGGACTCCAATTTAATTCTGCTTTAGCCTTGCTTATGTCCGCTAACAAGACAGGCGGGTCTCCTGGGCGAGGTTTTGAGATTAAGGTTTTAAGACTACGTAAAGTAACATCTTTAGCGGTATTGATTACCTCAAATACTGATGAGCCATGAGTAGAACCTAGGTTATAAACTTTATGTACACCCTTTTCAAGAGTATCCAATGCAAGCAAATGAGCCTGTGCCAGATCTTGAACATGTAGATAATCTCGAATACAACTTCCATCTGGAGTCGGCCATTCATCGCCAAAGACATAAATTTCACCTGACAACTCTTCTTTTAATAACTGTCTAAGTAATAGAGGAATCAAATGGGTTTCGATATCGCGCTCTTCATTGATCCAATTACCCAATGTAGTTTTATAACTACCGCTCACATTAAAAAATCTAAAGGAAATTGCAGCTATGCCAGTTTTTGTGGCTTCACTCAATAACTCATCACATCTTAACTTTGTTTTACCATATGGGCTAATTGGGTTACATTCCTGATTCTCATTGATTGGTACTTTTTGTGGCTGCCCATATACGGCGCAGGTTGACGAGAAAATTATATTTGAAATACCCTTATCTTTCATCGCCGCTAGTAAGTTCCTAGTACCTTCGACATTAACTTGGTGGTATAGCTCAGGTTTCTCAACAGATTCACCTACTAAAGATTTCGCCGCACAATGTATTACTAAATCAACGCCAAATAATGCCTTATTCAAGATCCCTATATCTAAAATGCTTCCTGTAATGAAGGTTGCTCGACTATCAACTGAAGATGATTTACCTACAGAAAGATCATCTAAAACTACTACTTGATAATTTTGGTCTAGTAGGTACGCCGTAAGAACTGATCCAATGTAACCAGCACCACCAGTAATTAGTATTTTTTTAATCATCAGATACTCTTTATAATAAAAATAGCTATTGATGAAAACAGGGTTGCTATACTACAAATTATCATAACAGCTTGATTTTGAGTAAACCCCTTCTGAACCAGAAGGTGAGAGACATGATCTCTGCCCCCTTGAAACGGTGATTTACTTCGATAAAGCCTTGAGATCACTACTTGGGTAGTATCAATAAATGGGACAATTAAAATTAATATGGGAATTATTATTCTTTCAACCTGAGGTAACTGATTAATATCAATGCGTATTGATATTGCCGCTAATAGAAATCCAATATATAGGGCACCAGCATCTCCAAGGTAGATTGAAGCTGGTTTTTTATTCCAAAAGAAAAAGCCAAAGCAGCCACCAGTAAGGGAAATACATAATGCAGCTACTAAGTACTGGCCATTACTAAAAGCAATTAAAAAGAAAGTTAAAGATGCAATGATTGCGATACAGGTAGCAAGTCCATCCATATTATCGATAAAATTAACTGCATTAATTATTCCCACTACCCACAAAGATGTGACAATGCCATTTATCCATGGATTATTAAATATTTTTATTCCAGTACCATTAATAAACATAATAATTGAAGTTAGTACTCCAACTACAGATTGTGAAAAAAACCTAATTTTTGGAGATAATTCATAGATATCATCTAATAGGCCAATAATTGCCATAATTACTGAAGGCAAGATTAATCCTAGGTAAATCTCGCTTTTAATACTTGGCTCAATATTAGAAAATACTAACCCTATGGATCCAAGAGTTATTGGTGTGGCAATTGCAAGGCCCCCCAGATATGGAATTGGATTATGCTGTTGCTTTCGCCCTCCTGGATGATCTAAGACTCCTTTAGATCTGGCAAAATCTCTAAAAATTGGAGTAATTAAATATGCGCAAGTTGTTACAATAAAAAATATCCCAATTAACTGCCAGTTACTAAATATCATGACTTAAAGTCTACCTCTTCAGATAGGAAGCTATTTCAATGATTATCTCATCCAATCCTTTTTTTGGACTCCAATCAATAAACTTATTTATTTTAGAAATATCTGGGATTCTGATCTTTGGCTCTTCAAAATCTGCACCATAAACCTCTTCATAAGATTTAAATTCAATCTTGGAGTTTGATTTTGTTAAATCTATTACATTCTGAGCCAGATCTTTAATACTTATTTGCTGATTTCCGCCAACATTAAATTCCTCACCTATACTCTCTTTACTAATTACTAACTCGGTTAGAGCAGATACAACATCAGATACGGCACAGAAAGTTCTTGATTGGCTCCCATCGCCATAAACAACTAGCGGTTGATTACTTATAGCGGCTGTTACAAAGCGCGGTAAAACCATGCCGTAACTACCACTTTGACGTGAGCCAACTGTATTAAATAATCTTGCAATAGTGACCGGCAAAGCTCTATCGCGGTAAAGTTGAAAAGCATAAAATTCATCAATTGCCTTTGCCTCTGAATAGCTCCACCTTGCAACTCTCGGTGAGCCAAGTAATCGATCAGAATCCTCACTTAGTGGCTGGTTTGGATTCTTACCGTAGATCTCAGAGCTAGATGCCAATAAGGTTCTAACCTTATATTTAGCAGCCGCACTTAGAACTATCTCGCTTCCTTTTACATTTGTCTCAAGGCTCTTTCGTGGGTTCTCAACAATATTTTTTACCCCTAAAGCTGCAGCTAAATGGTAACAAATTGAAACCTTACACATCAAAGATTCTACTAATTCGACATTTAGAATTGAACCTTCGATTATCTCTAAGTTACTATTTTGTTTAAGGTTAGTAAGTCGCCCAGTGGAGTGATCATCAAGTGTTATGACTTGATTACCCTGTGAAATTAAAAAATCAGTAAGGTGTGAGCCGATAAAACCTGCTCCACCAGTAACTAAGATTTTCATGGGCTAATTGTAGGGTTAGACAGTTAGTTATACCTTTAAATTCTATATTCTTTTCATCATTTCGGATCAAATCACATTTTTACTTATTTAAAATTTACTTAAGGGTTTGATTAAATGGATCTAACTCTCTCATCTTTAGAAGCGCAGCCTTTCGCTCAGCATCGGGTGCATTTTGCGACAAAAATATTTGCTGCCAAGCCTCATAATTTCTTGGGTTTAAAGCCACTGCTTTCCTTGCCGTGTTAAGAGCCTGGTCAGGAAATCCACCTTTTCGAAAGAGATCACTTGCAAAATTCATATTAGAGACATTTTGAGGCCAACGCTCAAGTGAAGACTCTATTTTAGTTATCTCACCTTTTAAAACCGATGATCTAAATTGGGCATCGGCAATAAATGGTGGTAAGGAGATTATTAGTCCAATAGTTAATCCAGCACTAACTGCTAATACCTCTGCAGCATCTTTATTGGAATGCTTTGGCTGATAATTTTGCCGACTATTTATTTCATAACCAATTATCGCACCGGCTAATACCCACCCCCAGATTGCTACACCTATCTGTTGAATTGAGATTATTGATTGTGCAGAGTATGCGACCCAAGCTGCAAATAATGCCGCAAAGTTATATTCAAAAGTTGCACTCCGCTTTATAACTCTTCTAGCTGATACCAAGACCATTACAATTAGTGTTATATAAATTGCTAGAAGTGGTAATCCACCCCCACTTGAAATGTCCAGAAAAGCATTATGGGCAGAATCGACAAAAGATCCAGGGTTTCGGTTTGCAGAGACCTGATCTCGATATATCCGGAAGTTATCTCGATATCCATCCAACCCAACTCCAAAAATTGGATGGTTAATTGTCATATTCCATCCGGCACGCCAAAAATCTCCACGATATGAAACTGATTCCTTATATAAAAATGACCTCCAAGGAGATTTTTGAAAAATATCAAGAAGAACAGCAATAATCCCAACCATTAAACCAAATAAATACAATAATTTAAACTTCTTTAACACTGGGTTGACTCTTAACCATAAATAAACGACTACTGAAACGCCTATCACAAATACTAAATAACCTTGTTGCGATTTGGACTTATTAACAATATACATCGCTAATAATATAAATACTGTAAATCCAAATTTTATTAATAATTTATAATCTTTATTAAGTAATTGAGCAAAAGCAACAGTTGCCGTTATGCCCATGAATGATGCTTGAAAATTGGGATTACCAAAGAAACCAAAAACTATTATATTTTCCGATATCCAACCAAATGGATCTACTCCAATAGATTGCATGAAGCCGTAAATTGCTGATAAAGCTCCAATTAAAACCATGACTAAAAGCAAAGATTTAATAAATTGAAGCTTACTAACTAATAGCGAAGACATCAAAAAAACAATAAACATGGAATAAGTTAAGAATGCATTGTTTCTCCCAAATATTCCATATATTCCATCAACTAATCCTACTTTCGAAAAAATGATTGAAATAAAACTCCATATAACGAATGCAACTAATAATAATAAAATTTTTTTATGCTCTCTTTGAATCAAATTCCTATAATTTATTTTTATCAAAAAAACTAAACTAATACCAAAGATGGTTAAAATTACTAATCTTGGTAAGTTAATTGGTTCGTAGGAAATAAATGGAGTTGTAACTACTGATACTAAACCAGCACCCCACAAAATCGTTGTCTCTAACTTGCCATTGATTTTTTTCATACCAAAAGTTTACTTTTATATAAGCATAAATGCTGAAAGGCGACCCTTTACAGGATCGCCTTTCAGCATTAACCGAAGTTATTTATCGCTTAAGGATTAACTTCTGTAATGCTTGGATCTGCTTGTTGATTGATGCTATTAGCGCAACGATCGACTTCAGAACATCAGCATTAGACACAGCTGCTGTAGCTGCCTTTACAGTAAGAGTTACAGGTACAACTGCTGCAGAAGTTGCACCGGCAGCAACCTGACGTGCATCAACTACTGGGAAAACAAGCTTTCCAGTATAGCTGCCCTCAGTTGCTCCTACAGTGTATGTATATGTTAGAACGCCATCCTCAATTGTATCTGCTGATGTTGGACCAGTAATGGTCTTATCTAGCCCACCAATTGAGAATGATGGTGTGTCCTGTGTATTGGTATTCGCAACTGCGTCAACGCCGTTAGCAAGGTTTCCTTTTGAATCCTTGAATGTCACGGTTAGTTTAGCAAGGTCACCAGGAATATAGGATGCCTTATCCCATGATGCGGAGTAAGTCAATGGAGCACCTGCACACTTAACTGCTAATGCATTTGACTTGACGATAGTTCCACTTGGGTTTGTATAGGTTAATCCTATTGTTCCATTACCTGCAGTAGCACCACAAGTAAAGTTAACCTTACCACCGGATACAACACCCGCAGAACTAATAACTAATGGGGTTGACTTGGTGATCGCAGAAGCTGCTCCTGAGCCATTTACAGATGGATCATTTAGAAGAGCTGCTTCTAAATAGGCTGTATTGGATGTTGACAATGGTCCAGCAGTGTAAACCATTGCACCAGATGCATCATACAATTTGTAATATGCAGCATTTGAAGCTCCAGAAAGTTTTCCAATTACTGCACTGCCTAAAGTAATCTTTGCAACTTCACCAAAAAATTGCATAGTTTTTGTTCCAATAACTGTTCCATTGAATGAAACTGTTACTGTAGTTACTCGTGGAGCTGTATCTGGATTAGACACTTGGATGGACCAGTTATCTGGAGTCGCTGTAGAAGCATAAGCGGTTGAAGTTGTTCCATCAGTTGATGCAGCAGCACCGGAAGAAGCACCGAAGGCAACTAGAGCACCATTGGTAGCTGAAACCTGGAGAACACCAGCCACACCGCTATTAATAGCTACGTTGTAAGAATCTTTTACTCTTACGTTTAACCACATATCTGTGTTATGTGGAGCTCCACCAAGATATGTCGCGCTGTCGGCAGAAAGACCAACATCCGCATTGTTGTACGCAGTTCCAAATAAACCTGAATAAACAGGGCTTATCACTCCAGCTGTTGATGCTGCAACAACAGACACTGTAATTTGTCCTGACAATGTGCCATTAGTTGGTGCACTGAGCGTTGCAGCCAGTGAACCCACATTTGTATACAAACGAATAATCATTTGACTGACACCAGAACTTGGAGCAGCAACTACACCAGCAGTATTAATTGCACTTGAACCGATACCAACAACCGTAGCTGTGGAATTCATTGTGGTTCCAGTTGATGATGAGAAAGTTCCACCGGTTACTGTAATTGCAGAGTACTGGTTGGCTTGAGTCGCTGTATAAACACTCAATCTTCCAGAAGAAAGAAGTACAGCAGTTTGAGTAGTGCCTGCTGTTAAAGTACCAGCAATATCACTTACGTTAACTAGTCCTAATGATCTTGCAGTTCCTGTTGTTGGACCACTTCCGGAGACTGGATCTAAATCAGGAGCTACAGTTGTTTGAGCGGTCAAAGCCACACCTGAACCAGTAGATGAAGGAATAACAGCCTGATATAAGCGATCGTAGTGACCGAGAATTGGGTTAACACTTGCTCCGACAGCTAGATTGACTGCCCCAACAGTTGTGCCACCCACTGCAGCATTTGATGCTGGTGTTGACACTACAGTGAACAATCCTGCTGTAAGTGCCGACACTGCAACAAGTGCAATGCGTTTCTTTATTGTCTTTGTAGACATTTGTTTCCTTTCGTTAGTCAGAATTAGGAATTTCCTAAAACTGGCTCGAAGATCTTTCGATCTTCTAATTCTGTTTCCTTATGGCACACACGTGTAATGCCGCAAGAAGACAGAAATCTAATTTATTCAGCTGGTGATTGAACACCGTCTGATTGTTCTAATACTTGAAGCATTAAAGTAACTGTTTCAAGTTGTGCTACTGAAAGTTGCATGTGATCTGCATACTCTGTGGCGGTAATGCTTTGAATTGTTGTTTTTACTTCTTCTACTGGTGAAGATGGTAGGACTGGAGTGGCAACCATCGGTAAATCCTGATTACTCGAAAGCTGAGATGATAAAGTGGTAACAGTTGTATTTGTTTCATTACCGGTTAATGAGTTAAGACCGAGAAATGCTGTTAATACCAAAATGAATGTCAAAGCAATCTTTGATGACTTGCCTGCAAGCTCTGCCGCCTTCTTGTAAGTAGTTGACAGAAGATCTAATGCAGTTAGGCCACGAGCCTCATCAATGACAAGCTCTGATAAAACCTTACGAAGTGATGCGCGTGCACGGGAGACTGTGTGACGAACAGTAGACTCTTTAATACCAAGTTCCTTAGCAATCTCAGCAGTTGAACGTCCCTCAACCTCCCACATAACCAGAGCAGCACGCTCTGCTGGGGATAGCAGGGAAAGTGCTTGGCGAATAATTGCAGCATCTTCAGCGGAAGAAATAACTTGAGAATGATCACCAGATACCTGCCAGGTTGACTCAACCTCAGCTGTTGCATCATCTAAGGCAACTAGATTTGGACGCCTGTTTTCTGCTCTAAATAGATCAATACATAGGTTCTCAATTGTGCGATGCAGATATGAAAGAGCGTGATTATCACTCGATAGCTCAGGGGCAGCTAGCATGAACTTAACTAATGCTTCTTGAGTGATCTCTTCAGCCTGTGCCTTGTCCTTAACTAACCGATTGGCATGAGCAATAAGCTCAGATCGGTTTTGAGTGTAGAAGGATGAAAATTGGGCAACGCTCCAAGAGGCAGGAGTTGATGACTCAACTGTCTTGGATTTCTTGGCCTTAAATGCCATTTTGTTTTGCCCCTTGCATAACCGGTTTTGTCTTGCAGATTCAGCCGTCGCTGCCTCTATTCACCTCTACGGATTAGGTGGGTATTTGTAGCGGATAAGGAACAAATCGGACATTTTGACTAGAGATCCAAAACCCTTAACCAGAGGGAAATTCTACCATTGAGCAAGAATCATATTCATTATCTACACTCAGAACATATAGGAATATGCAAATAAGAACTCTTAACTAGGCGCCCAAAGCCCTATTTAAGGTTAAATTTGGTAACAACTAGAAAATGAGTACTTGGTTAGGTGGGTGAATGGGACGCAATAAGGCCATCATCTCTGCATATAAGCAGGGGGGCATTGGCATGGCCCTAGCACACCTTACTGGAAGAGTATTTGGGATTTCAAAATTCTTACGCCCAGCCTCAACTATAGATTTTAGGAAAGCCGAACTAAAATCGGCTAAATCTGCCAAAGAGTTAATTTCCTTGCTAATAACAAATCATCAAGAAATTGATTCCACTCTTGAGGTAGCAAAAAAATTACTTAATGTAAATCTGTCGCAAAATATTGAAAAATTAAATGAGCCAGCACGCTGGAATTCAGGTTTAGAGCTACAACATATTTTAATTGCATTAGTGATCTTAACAAAGCCAGAGGTTGTAGTAGAGACTGGCACCGCAAATGGTGCATCAGCTGCTGCGATTCTAGCTGGCCTTGAGTATAACAAAGCGGGACACCTGTGGTCTTTCGATATCAAACCGGCTAATCCAGTCCTTGTTGAAGAGAGATTAAAGCAAAGGGCAACCTTTGTAAAGGTCAGTGGTAAAGAAAGTGACCTAGCTCAGCAGCTATTAACTATAAAACAAAATAACAAAGGTTTCAGCATTTTTTTACATGATGCAGACCATTCATTTCTTGGGCAACAATCTGATTATAAATTAGCAAAAAATAATGGTTTTGATTTAATTCTCTCAGATGATATCGATGCCACCTTAGCTTTTTGTGAGTTTGCTAAGACGCACGGTGTAACTCTATATGACGCTCCGAAGTTTATTGGGGCAGTTAGAAACTTAGACTTATGAGAATATTAGTAACGGGAGCAGCTGGTTTTATTGGGGGAAATCTGCTTTCAAGCCTGCAGGCAAAAGGGATTTCATCTGTAGGTATTGATTCCTTCACAAATTACTACTCACCAGATATGAAGGAGAAAAGAGTAAATCAACTCAATATTTCAGAAATAATTAGAAGAGTTGATATAAGTAATGAAGGTGAGTTGCGAGGTGTTTTTAATGAGTTTGAACCAACTCATGTTGTTCATTTGGCGGCGCAAGGTGGGGTGAGGGCAAGTAAGATTGATCCAAAGCCGTATCTTTCATCAAATCAAGTTGGCTTTCTGAATACCCTATCGATATCTGAAGAAATGGGTGTTGAAAAGTTTATCTATGCAAGTAGTAGCAGTGTCTATGGCGATGGAGTTAGGGCACCATTTAAAGAGTCCGACCAAATTTCAGCCCCTAAAAGTCTTTACGCCTTATCAAAGTTATCTAATGAATTAATAGCCAAATATCTACCAAAAAGAAATACAGAAAGAATTGGTTTGAGATTTTTCACTGTTTATGGGCCATGGGGCCGTCCCGATATGGCGGTATATAGAATGCTAGCTAGATCACTTCTGGATCAAAACTTTGAGCTAACGGCCGCTCAAGATCTTAAGCGAGATTTTACTTTTGTAGATGATGTATCGAAGATCATATTAGAAATTTCATCAAGCAATAATAAAGAACTGTCTTCAAATGTATTTAATGTTGCCGGTGGTAAACCTTATAGTATGAGTGACTTGTTAACAATTTTAGAAAATTTAGGATTGAATCTTAAAGTGAACCAGAAATCACAAGATGACCTTGATCTAAATCTAACTCACGCCTCTACCGAAAAGATAAAAAAGTTTGGATTCTCTGTACCTGAAACCTCACTAAATAGTGGTGTTGAACAAACTTGGCGCTGGATAAATTCGCAAAGTAAAAATGACATAAGTAAGTGGTTGGCAAGTAGTGTCTAACAAGGCAATTACATATGCTGCAATACTTTGCACATATAACTCTGAGGTGACAGTCTTGGCTGCACTCAGCGCAATATTGAATCAATCAACAAAGCCGAATGAAATCATAATCATCGATGATTGTTCGCAAGATTCAACTACTGAGATAATTCATAATGCTATTAAAGCTTTGCCAGAAGTTAATTTAATTAAGAATGAAGTAAATTTAGGTCAATCTGCTTCAAGGAATAAAGCTGCTCAAATTGCTAATTCTGAAATATTAGTCTTTTTTGATGATGATGACATATCTAAGCCTGAAAGAGCTCAAGCCCATATTCAGATGCATCAAGGTTCTGCGGATATTTCATTTGTTTCATCAACTAAAAAATACGCAAATGGTTACGCCGTCGAGTCCATAAATCAGAATTTATCGCTTAGAGATTTATCCGCTAAGGATTGGGTTTTAAAGCTGACTACAGGTAAGGCAAAACCATCGTTGAAAAATCTTTGGGTCCCCAGCTCTACCTGCGCAGTAAATCGAACATTTTTCTTGGCCCTTGGCGGTTTTGACACCTCTATGAGGAGATTAGAGGACGCGGAATTTTTTATCAGAGCTGCCATTGCTAAAGGCTCAGCATCGTGGACAAATCAGAATTTGGTGATCCGGAACGCCTCCTTTGCAGATGATAAGGGGGGAAAAATTGATACTCAGTTTGAAAAAAAACTCCTTGAAAAACATAAAAGCCTTTTAACAAATAATCAGTACCGAAATGCGCACTCACTATCTGAAGTCAGATCTGCTTATTTTTCCAAACAATATTTAAAGTTTATCTATAGAACAGCTCAAAACCCAAAGCTTCTGATCCAATCTGTTGGTAGGTCTGCCAGATTTGTAAAGCGAGTTTTGCATGACTTAAAAAAGGAACGTAAATGAATCTCCTTTTTTATTCAAGAGCATATGCAAATGTGGCCGGCGGAGTAGAGAAAATGAGCCTGGACTTAGCAAGAGGGTTAGTTGAAAGAGGCCATACGATCACAGTGCTTTCTTTAGATCAGGAGTTGGATAAATCATTTTTTCCGTGGCCTGAAAAGGTCTCTTGGATCAAACTTGGAATTGGTAATCCAAATAAGAAGAACCATATTTTAATCAGACTGCGAAGAATTAAAGCAATACGAAGTGTGGCAAGAGTTGGAAATTTTGATGCCGCAGTTGGCTTTCAAATTGGCTCTTTTGCGTTATTGAAAAGTGCCTTATTTGGATTAAAGATTAGAGCCATTGCGGCTGAGCGAAATGCCCCTACGCTCTTTAAATATATTTCAAATGGCAAATTCAAGAGATTCTTTTCCAACTTAATTTTATATTATGCGGATTGTATTGCGGTTCAGTTTGAAGACTATAAGAAACTTTATCCAAGGTTTTTGCATAATAAAATAAAAGTTACCCCAAATTGGGTGGCTAATCAGATAAATGTTAATCGGGACTTAGATCCCAAAGAGGTTAAAATTTTATTTATTGGAAGATTAACTTTTCAGAAAAACGTATCGGTACTAATAGAAGCACTTAAGTATTTGCCTACTAATTTTCGATTAAGTATTGTCTGGCATGGCCCTGAAATTGAATGGCTAAAAAAATTATCATCTGATTTCCCTCAGAGAGTAGAGTTTTACGCGCCGTCAACTGATTTGAGTTCCTTTTATAGAGGTGCAAATATATTTTGTCTCACTTCGCGTTGGGAAGGATTCCCAAATGTTATTGCTGAAGCTTTATCTTATGGATTGCCTTGTGTTGGATTTAGAGAGTGTTCTGGGATCCCTCAATTAATACATGATAATAAAAATGGATTCACGGCTAACAATATGGGTGATCCGAAGTCCTTAGCAGAGGCTTTAATAGCAGCCTCGCATATAAAAAGCAGGCCCGCTGACATTGCATTGACCGTTGAGAAATACACATATGAGAAATACATCAAGGCTTGGGAATTTGCGTTAAGTTAGTAGAAAATTTCCCGATTGATTCCAATTAATTGATCATCCGTTATACCAAGAGTCGATTTCCACTCTCCCAAGGTTTTGGTGTTTTCCTCTCGGTAATTAACGAACTGTGCATAATCATTGATGCGATCATCTGTTATAAATGTCCCCCTGAGCTTTGCTGCAACGAGTGCTGGTATAACAAGAAATAATCTAAACAAAATACGAATAAATCCAATCTGCTCAATTCTTATCATACTATCCTTCAAATATTTCAAAGGAATAGGACTCATCTGCATGTCGGTTACCATTTGATCCCAATTATCGCGAATACTTTTATAAATCAATTTTTTCTTCTCTCTATCCATTCTATGAATAAATCGTTTGTGTGCAAGTGTAATCCATTGATTAGTAAGTGATAGACGTTGATATAGGTCCCTATCTTCACCTCTATATATATTTTTAAATGGACCTTTAGATAATAAAAAATCTCGCTTTGCCATATGAATCTGTTTGCCTGAATACAAACAATCTCTATTCATCTTACTGTTTAATAACTCTATTACTTTTACAAAATCTAATATATAAGGGCCAATTAGGTCATCAGTATCGATATGAAAAATGCACCACTGCCCATGAGCTTTAGTAAAAGATATATTTCTGGTTTTACCAAGTCGCCTTTTTTTATCCCTTCTAAGGTAGTAAACATTTAGTTTTTTATATTCACTACATAAATTACTTAGAATCTCTTTACTATTATCCGTTGAGCCATCGTCTATCACTATTACTTCAAACTCATCATTGATTTGTTGTAAAACTGAGATTAAAGATTTACGTAGAGTATCGGCCATATTCCGATTGCAGATACATATTGAATACTTGATGTGTTTGCCTGGCATTTCTAAATCCTAACCTACTCCCCATTCGGAACAATTTTAGGTAGGTAGGCTAATCTTGACCCATGGCTGACGGTAAACTTCTAGTAATAATTATACGAACCCCAAATTCTGATCGCTATCTACCAATTGAAACAATGCTAAAAAACGACAAGCGTTTTGAGATTGAATACATTGAAGCGAGCATGACACCTACCTACCACGATGTTAGAAGCAAAAATATCGCCTACTCTACGGAAATATTTGAATACTTTCATGGGCGTAAGCTAACACCAGCAGAGATTGGATGCGCTGACTCCCATAATAATGCTCGTCAGATAATCCAAAATCAATCAGATGGAGGCATTATAGTAGAGGATGATGCGCGAATCATTAATGTTGATACATTTTTTGAAATGGCAAGCAAGTTCCTTTTATCTCAAAACTTTAATCAATCAATTTTGAACTTGACGGGATTTAGACAAATTGGATTAGAACATTCAAGTAATGAATTACCAAAAAATAACAGATATATTAAGTTGTGGGGGAGCCCTGATCTAGCCGTTTCTTATGCGCTAACAAAAAAAGCCGCAATTGAATTATTAAAATCGAACCAACCAATTATGAATGTTTCTGATTGGCCGGCAACAGAATGTAAATACTTTGTACCACTTATACCAATTGTTCACCATGGAGATTTTATCACTTCAAGTTTAATTGACTCTACTGAATCAAACTTTAGAAATGATAAAACTTTTTCTAAAAAATTATTGAAATTTACACTTATTGAATTCATTAATAATAAACCTAATGATGTAAAAATTTCCGATCTTATTCGTTTTGTTTACGTAAAAAGTTTTAAATGGCGTCTAGACTATATAAAAGTCAAACTAAAACTAGGGTTTATAAATTAAATGGGAAAAATTATTTATATTGTCGATAAAAAAGGTTCTGCTATTCATACTGCTGCATTGTCAAGAGTTAGTTTGTTAGGTGGAAAAGTGTATATCGCAAATGAATACATGAGCCCACAAATTTTGTTGAAAAATATTTTGAAAGAAAACAGCGGTATTGTTTTGTTTGCCTGGAGAAAAGCCTTAGCTGATTCTATCTACTTAAAATCGGCAAGAAATTATTATAACAAACTTGATTCTAAATTTGTGATTGTTTTTTTAATTCCAGATCATCTCGGTTTAGATGATAAGAAACAAGGAATAGAGTTGGCAATGATTAATGCAGTAGATTATTATTTGGTTACTAGTCAAATACTGCTTTACAAATATCGTGATAGATATGTAGATAATCCTCCAAAAGGAATTCTTCATGATTTACCCAACTTAATTGCCATTGATCAAATTAAAAAAAACATCCCGAAAATAAAGGGTGTCAAACACAAAATCATTTGGGTTGGAAATTCTCGATGGGGTGTACGACAAGGAGCAAAAGATCATAAAGGCTTAGCGGATACTATAGTCCCACTAAATGAAATAATTAAACAACACAATAATTGCGTAGATTTTGAAATTGTGGATTCTAGGAAAAGATTTATCAAACATAAAGATGTATTAAAGAAAATTAGAACTTCAGACCTGCTAATACAGGTTTCTAAAAGTGAAGGTACGGGTTTGCCACTATTAGAAGCAATTGGACTTGAGACCTCTGTTTTATCTACAGATGTAGGAGTAGCCAAAGAAATATTGTCAGACCCTCAATATTTTATTGATAGTTTTGACGATGTGGAAGAAATCCATAACAAAGTTCACCAATTGCTGGAAAAACGCTCTACATTTATATTATCAGATAATTACAATAAATATATTGATTCGATTCTGAAAGAAGAGTTGGTACCTTTAAAAAAAAATAATATCATGCCTTTTTATGCATCAACTAAAAATAGAATCAAGATAAGACTCTTTTGGTATTATAGGTATTTTAATAATCTAACTTCAAAAATATTTAATAAAGTAGAATAAATTATGACCTTGAGATCAGAATTTCAAAAGCTTAATAAGAATGTATCAATGCTCTCTTATCATGCTTTGCTTGTAGCGCTGAAGAATAAAACTGGTTTTAATTTTGCTCCATTTTTTAAACTTTTACTTTACAGCTTCCCAATAAAGCTTATAAACTTAATAGTTCCTAAAAGTCTTAACGCTCTCCTTTCCAATTCTTACCTATATTATAAAATTTATGATAAGTCTATCTACTTTTCTTTAAAGGCCATTAATCACCACGTCACAAGTCGCTACGCAGTATCACTGTTACTAGATGCCTTTCGCGATCAGAATCTTGATCAAAAAATAGAGGAATTTATAGACAATTGCCTGAGAATTGAAAGTTTTGATAGTAAAAAAGCTGACTCGATTCTGGCCTGGGCATTCTTTAACATGCCTTACAGAAATTTCAACCAATTACTTCAAAAGGTGAAAAACATTTACGCTGAAACTGCAAACCCTCAAGAGGTTTTTTCTAATAATAGGTTTTTACCTGACTATTCACGAAATTTGGGCCATTTAACAAGCATGTACCTGTACGGGCAATATTACCAGTCAATTGGTAGCAATAGGCGAATTAACATAATTAAAGATAAAGCAGACAATAAATTCTATCTTGAATTGTTAAAGCGAAGTCTAAACTTGGAGATAAAAGAAATACCTGAGGAGTCTTTCCCCATAAAAAATGGCTCTAATTTTCGATCTTTTGATCACTTACTATACAGTTTCGAAAATAATAAAGATATAAGAATTGAATCCGGTGCGGATCATTCCCACGTTCAAAGCTCTCCCGAGTGGGATTTGGCATATCTAAATCCAATAAAATTAACAGAATCTGAAATCGATTTTGGGGCTGACTTATTAAATAATGTTCTTAAAGGAAGATGGTTCGTTGCCTTGCATATAAGAGGTCCAAAAGAAAACTTGATTAATTCACAGGCCAGAGATTCCCTCATAGATGAGTATAAGTTGATGAGTGAATATGTCTCAGCAAATGGTGGATTAGTTATTAGAATGGGCGATAAACGATTCGCAAAATTAGATTCGAACTTTCCGGCATTTGATTATGCAAATTCTGAATTAAGGTCAGAATTTTTAGACTGCTGGCTTTGGGCAAACTGTAAATTCTGGGTTGGAAACATGAACGGTACTGCACTAACCGCATTGGTATTCGGTAAAAAAAGATTAATTACTAATCAATGGTATTGGAATATTAGGGGGATAGACGATGACATGATAATACCTAAATTACTTTGCCATAGAAATTCATTACTTGATGTTGAGGAAACAATAAATTCTAAAATGGGTCGTCAAATGAATCGAAAATATCTAGAAGCGCATGGTTATAATTTGATTGAAAACTCCGCCCAAGATATTTTAGATGGATATTTAGATTTCGAAGCTTGTCATTCATATAAAATTTCACAAATTGACAAGGAACTTCGAAAACATATGAATCTTGAATGGTTTCAAGGAGGCTTGATGCGAGTAGCACCCAGCTTTGCTTCAAAATGGCAGAACAAACTGCTATTAGACTAAGGCTAGTATTCTAACTAATCATGGCTATGTTACAAAATAGATTTGCTTATTAATAATACTATCAACTAAGTTATGTCTTGTATTTTTTTAAGTGATTCATTAATATTAGCAAAATTTAGATTTGCAATCTTTTCTAAGGGAAGTTCCCACCATTTGCTTTCAATTAATTTCATTATCGTTTTACTATCAAACCTTTGTCTTAATACTCTCGCTGGATTTCCTACGACTATATCGTAATTTTTCACATCTCTAGTTACAACAGATCCAGCACCAATAACACAACCTACTCCTAATTTTACTCCGCTTAATACAACAGAATTGTTTCCTATCCAACAATCTGGACCTATGATAGTTTTCAAATAATTAGGCTTCGTATTCATCTGCAATTTTTTTTTCGTATCTTGGCTTACATCCCATTTTTCTATTGATTGACCCCACTGAAACGGAGCTACTGAAAGCCAATTGGTTGGGTGCTCAAACCCACCGACCGAAACTCTCGATCCTACCATTGCATAACGACCTACTTCTGAATCACTAATATAGGTTAGTACTCCTATACCGGAATATGAGCTAATAACTGATCTATTAATACAAGTAAAATCACCCACATCAGAGTTCCCCTCTAATTCTGAATCTAATATTTTTACGCTTCGACCCACTAGCAATGTAGATAAATCTGGGTGCAAAACATTTGAATTAGCTTCATTTATATACTTTTTAATCAGCATAACAAAGAATTATAGAGTATTTCTAACATACTTGGTAGTTTTACAGATAGAGTCATTTGTATAAATTTATCTGTTAACAAAAAATAGATGGTATACCCCTATTAATATATGGGCTTGAAATTAATAGTTCTTAAATAGTATCTAATTACAAGCCAAGCAACTTCGCCTGATTATCAAAATCAGGTACTTTATTTCTAACCTGATCAAAATTACCATCTGCTACTAAGTAACCATTATCAAAATAGCAAACTTTGTCTGCATTACGGACCGTAGCTAATCTGTGAGCAATTATGATCAATGTAACTGAACCCCTGAGATTTTGAATTGCCAAATTTATATCATTTTCTGTTTCTGAATCCAGTGCGCTTGTAGCCTCGTCTAAAATAATTAACTTTGGATCAGTATAAAGTGCTCTAGCAATTCCAAGGCGCTGCCGTTGCCCACCACTTAACTTAGCCCCCTTCTCTCCCACAACCGTCATCAAACCATCAGGAAGTTTTCTGATGAATTGGTCTAATTGGGACATTTCCAGAATTTTCCACAATTTTCCTTCATCGATACTAGCATTACTAAAGGTGTTCAGAGTTATGTTCTGAATAATGGTGCCGCTAATAATTGATACATCTTGAGGAACATATGAAATTGCTCCTGGCCACCTTGAAACAGCATTAATCGGACTCAGACCTGAAATTAGAATCGAACCTGAGTTTGCATCTAATACTCCTAAAATTAAATCTGCTAACGTTGACTTCCCTGCACCGGATTTGCCGACAAGTGCAACAATAGATCCACTTTCAATCTCAAATGAAATATCTTTTATAGAATTTTTAGAAGCATCTGGATATTGGTAACTAACGCTAGAAATCGAAACTTTAGGGTAAAATCCTTCGGAATTATCTATAACAACTGTGCTTCTTTTGCTTGAGGCTCTAAACTTAGAATTTAATTCATCATAAATTTTTATAGTTGGCAAAGCTCCTCCAGTACTTGACTTTATTTGAAATAAACCTTGCTGCAATCTCAATATTGAAGGAACTATTCGAGTTCCTGCTGCTAAAAAAAGTGCAATATTTCCTACTGCCCTTGCCGCATCTTGATTAGTGAACTGATACATAGCCAGAAGTAATGCACCAATAACTACAGAAGTTTCTAACACATATTTACTCACATAAGGTAAGAATGCCATTCCAGAATTTATCTCCGCAATTTTAACCCTTAAATTTTCAATCTGTTTTGAATGCAACGCTACTTCATTTCGTGCAAATAATTCACGGTAAGTATCAATTAGATTTGAAATTAATTCATTAACTATGATGCTTTGCTTCATATTCTCTACACCGAAATACTGTGCCTTTTTACTCAAATTTCTATTCAAAAAAAAACCAATAAATGCAAAAAATATCAAAGACCCTAATGCGATTCTAGGCTCAACAAAAAATAATCCAAATAGCATTACAATTATCAACGCACAATCAGAAAGTATTGACATTACTGAGCCTAATACACCCAAAATTAAACTATTTGCTCCGGAGGTTAAACTAAAAATTATTTCTTGTTTTGATTTACCCTTGAAGTGTGAGTATTCTTGGCTAGTAATTTTTTGAATTAGTTCACCACTAAGTTGTCCGGATCTTTTGCCCAGAAAAATCAATGACTTTTTTGTGAAAAACATTGATAAAGTAGTTTTAGCTACCATAAAAAATGCTGCTGAAATACCGATCAAGCTCACCTGTTGTTGTAGGGACATATTTTGAAGATTAAACAAGTTTAAGAAATTACTCACTCGATTTCCTGGATTATTTGATTGGATTCCAGTTACTGAAAGGGCACCTAAGATGCCTATAAGTCCGACTCCAATTAAATCTAAAACACCTAGGAATATTTGTGTTAAAACGATTAGAACTAATTTTAATTTATCTGCACCGTTCAGTAACGAAAATGCCCGCTTTATAATATTTATTTTTGAGTTAAGCATTTAAGAATTCTACATCGCCATTTAATCTTTTCTCAATAATTAGTGCTGCTTCTAAAAGAGACTCAACAAAGTTACCTTGCGGGTTGTCAGGAACTGTGCTGTCACAAATTTTAAAGTAATTTAGACCTACATTTTTAGCTAAGTCTACATCTCTCCACGTATCGCCAATCATGTAAGATCTTGTTAAATCAACATTATAGGCCTCTACCGCTTTTTTAATCAGCCCGACGCGAGGCTTTCGACATGAACAAGAGTGAGTCCCCATATTGATCGATTCTTTAGGAACTTCAATATGAGGACAATAATAAAAAGCGTCAATGTGACCCCCTTTTTTCATAATTTCTAAGGTTATCCTTTGATGCAAATTTTCTAAGTCTGCCTTGCTGATTAACTCCATTTCTATAACAGGCTGATTTGTAACTACGATAACCAGAAATCCAAGTTTATTGAATAAACATATTGCCTCTGGGACCCCTTCAATAATTTGAATTTGTTCAAATTCTGAAATATAACCGTTTAGCGTATTAATTGTTCCATCTCTATCTAAGAATATGGCAGATTTAGAATTATTCATAGGTTTATTTTATTATCTTATTTGCCTTAGTAGTTTTACCTAAAACTATTGATTGTTTCATTTCTAAATAACAAATTTTTATAATTTTCTGATAAAAATATAAATTCAGAAAAATTTCCAAAACTATGTCTAACGGTTTTATAAAGAAAGTATTTATGCTTTTGCAGCAAAATTATTATTTCATCTTTGGAAATATTTCTCATGTCATTCTCGTGAATTTCAAGCTGTATTATCCCGATCCTAGATGCTCGAATCAATCCAATAGCACCTTCTAGTACTTGTAACTCAGCTCCTTCAACATCTATTTTCAAATAATCAATAAAATATATTTTTAAATCACTCATTAAAGTATCCATAGTTGAACATGATTTTTTCACAGCAATAGTTTTGTATCCATTGCCGAGAATTCGTTTTTTCAAACTACCATAATCTGACTTTGGATTAGGCTTAATGATACTCGACGTTAGATCGAAATTAGAATAATAAAATTCGATAAACCCATTATAATTAGTTAAGCATGTATTAATGATTGAATATGTGTGATTTTTTAAACATTGTTGAATACTTTGGTGTAAATTTTCATTTGGTTCAATTAATATTGAGTTTCTAACTTTAAATAATTTATTTATTATTTTCCAATTTTGTGCTTTATTTGCTCCAACATCAACAAGAATAAAATCATCACAATTAATTTGAAGATTTTGAGATAGTGGGCGAAGAGCTTTAAATAGCTTACTTGTAAAAAACAATTTTTCTAATAATTCAAGTGCTAATTTGATAAACCTTATTCTGAAATTAACTTCGGTTAACAATTTAAATCGCCATTTTTATTTGATCAGATATCCATTTGTAGGTTATTGAAATGCCTTCACTTAGTGTCATACTGTAGTTCCATTTAAGTACTTCTTGAATTTTGGTATTGTCAGAATTTCTGCCTCTAACACCAACTGGCGCATCTAAGACATATTTATTTTTAAGTTTTTTTCCTGCTATGTTACTTGTAATTCTTACGAGTTCATCAATTGTGACCATTTCCTCTGAGCCAATATTTATTGGCTTAAAATAATTTGATTCCATCAATTTTCTTGTGGCTTCTATGCACTCTGAAATATATAAAAAAGAACGAGTTTGTTTTCCATCGCCCCAGATTTCAATACTACCCCCATCAGGAGTTTCCGCAATTTTTCTGCAAATAGCCGCCGGTGCTTTTTCCCTTCCGCCTTTCCATGTTCCCTTTGGACCATAAATATTATGATATCTAGCAATTGCTATCGGGATTTTATAGTTTCTAGCGTAGGAAAGGTATAGACGTTCTGAAAACAATTTTTCCCAGCCATATTCGCTGTCAGGGTTTGCAGGGTAGGCCGAATCTTCGCTACAAATTGGATTAGTAGGGTCAAGTTGATTGAATTCTGGATATATACAAGCACTACTGCTATAAAATATTTTTGGTCTAGATTTATGCTTAACAATGGCATTAAGCAAGTTTAGGTTGATTAAAGAAGAATTATGAAGGATATCAGCGTCATGGTTTCCTGTGAATACAAATCCAGCACCTCCCATATCAGCTGCGAATTGATAAATAACGTCAAAACTAAAGTTTTGCAAGATGGATTCAATCAATAGAGTATCTCGTAAATCTCCAATGTGGAAAAAATCTGCATCAGTTTCTGAAAATTCTGGAAATTTTAGATCTATCCCAACAACAGTGAAGTCTTCCTTTTTTAATCTGGTTACCATGTGGCTTCCAATAAAGCCACCTGCCCCAAGTACTAAGGCATTTTTCATTTAATCCTCGCTAAAAATTGCTAGTTTCAAGAATTATATACTATTTATAGAATACTATCTCTCAATGGAAAACGTGCTTGTTTTAGGTTCTGCTGGACAGATAGGCACAGGCTTGGTCAGTAAATTGAAGAAATTAGACTACTTGGTTACTGAATTTGACATTTACTCAGATAAATCCCAAGACTTAAGAAACAACCATTCAGTTTTGGAATCTTTATTGATAAAAACTGATTTTGTATTTTTCTTAGCTTTTGATGTCGGCGGGAGTAAATATCTTGATACGTATCAAAATAGTTTTTCTTTTATTCAAAACAACATAGAAATTATGGCAAACACTTTCAAACTTCTACAAAAAAGACACAACCGCTTTATATTTGCATCGAGTCAAATGGCTGAAATGAGTTATTCTAATTATGGTCTACTAAAATTGCTCGGAGAAAAGTATACAAATTCAATTCCAAATGGAAAGTATGTAAGATTTTGGAATGTTTATGGCATTGAAAATATCGAGGAAAAATTTCACGTCATAACAGACTTTGTGAATATGGCGAAGCGAGATAAATTGATTAAAATGCGAACAAACGGCGAAGAATCGAGAGACTTTTTGCACATAGATGACTGCAGCGAAGCTTTAATTTACATAATGAAAAATTTTGATGCAATTCAAAAATCGTTTCCTTTACATATCGCAAGTTTTAAGTACACAAAAATTATCGAAGTTGCAAATATTATCGCAAATAAGCTTAATGCAAAAATTTTAAAGGGTGCACAACTAGATAATGTTCAATTAAATGCTATGAAGGATCCAGACCCAGCAATTCTAGAATTTTGGAAACCGAAAATAAATTTGAATGAAGGAATTGATTTAATAATTGAGTTTGGCAATAATAATGAATAAAACAGACGATTTAGAATCAGTTACGATTTGCTTACCTGTTCTCAATGAATCTGCCGTTATAAATAAAGTAATTCTTGAATGGATTCAGGTAGTTAGTAATCTAGGTAATAGTTCTACTATTTTAATAGAAGATGGCGGAAGTACGGATGGGACAATAACTATTATTAAAACCCTGCAATCAAAATTTCCAGGTAAAATAAAGTTGCTTTTAAGAGAAAAACCCGATGGATTTGGTAATAGTGCTATAAGGCTTTTAAGTTTAGCTGAGAGTAAATGGGTGTTTTTCACGGATTCAGACGGTCAATATGTCGCGGAAGATTTTTGGCTGTTGTGGAGTCGCCGCTCTGGAAAGGATTTCGTACGCGGCATTAAACTTGGCCGTAAAGATCCATTTATGAGAAGAATTTCAAGCTTATTTTGGAACAAGGCAGTTAATTTTCTATTTGAATTACCAGTGCATGATGTTAATGCTGCTTTTTTACTAATCAGAAAAGATTCGTTGAATAAATTGTTGCCGCAAGTTAGGATACTAAAAACTATGGTTCTATCTGAAATAGTTATTCGTGCAGTAATGAGTAATATGAATTACGGACTCGATGTTTACGTCAAGCACCGGGCGCGTAGCAATGGTAATAGTAGAGCCACACCCGGGATCAAATTCCTGGCAGTTGGACTTAAACAGATTAGGGGACTATTTTTGATTAAAAGAGACTATAGAATCAAATTTTAAATTATAAATTATGAATTCAAATCAATATTTGAATATACAGTATGCGATAAAAACCCATTTCAATGGCAAGAAAGTATCAAAGAATGAGTTTATATTTAGCGTAGTAACTTTTTTTGTTACTTTGGCTCTTTTTTATTTTATATATAGTAATTGGATTATCACCAATGCTCATTGGGATTTAGGTTGGTTAAAAGAGGTAACTTGGCGAAATATTTTTCAAAAGATGCCGAGCACGTGCTGCAGTTTAACTGAAAGTAATTCAGTTTACATTTCGTGGCTGTGGCACTTTACTCCATTTTTTTCAATAGTTAGTGTTTTGTCATTTCTTTGGCCATTTTCAAGTTTTTCATGGTTTGCAATTTTTCTAGCAATGGCACCAGCATCGCTAGTATTTTTTACTTGCAATATTTACTTCCTCCGAAAGCCATTATTCTTTAATTTCAACGCTTTAAATTATATTTTTCCGATATTATTATCTCTCTCATTTGGGTCAATTAGAGCGATTGCCTTTCCCCATTACGAGTTATACTTTTTAGTTTTTATTTTATCTTCTATCTATTTTGCAGCGCATAACTTGAAATTTCTTTATATTTTGTCCATAGCAATGGCAGTTTTTCTTAAAGAAGACTCTGCCTTTTATATAATAATTTTGATATGGTTTGTTTTTTTTCGCAAGATTAATATCTGGCACTTATTCAAAATAAGTCTGTTATTATTAGTCTTTCCATTTATTTATTTAGTAACATTGAATTTTATACACGTAGATTATCCTATTAATCCAAGCTTTCCAAATATGACTAATCTAGAATCACAATATTTGGGTAACCCATTGCTCTCTCATATTTCGATGAATTTTATTTTTGATCGTTTAATTAATGTTTTTCAAGCTAACTTTATTTTAATTATTTTTATTTTTTTTCTCTTACTTCTTGGATTACATACAAAAAATAATCTAATAATAAGATTAATGCTCTCAACTTTTCCATATTTTTTTGTGTCATTGACCGCAGCCTCGTGGACTAAAGGTGTAATGTTAAATTATGAGTTGCTTCCCATTTGGACTTCTGTAATTTTATGTTTACTTTTATCTCCAATACAGTTGTTAGAATTAAATAATCAAAAAAAGTTTCTTACCAAAATAACCGTTGTGGTTTTTTTAATGTTTGGTTTAATCAATGGTTCAGCTAAAAATATTTTTAATGTCGCGCGCACCCTCACTCCAGATACTAATACAATTAACTCGTTGGAATTTCTAATTAAAGATGCAAAAAAGAGTTCTTTTTTACTAGACTCTAATTTTTTTATTTATAATCAAAGTTTGGTTACATATAACTCTTGGTTAAAGGACATGAATGAATTGAAAGCTGGTCAATGTTTTGTTCATTTACCCACTTCGAAAACGAAGAGAATTCTTTTACAAAACTATCCAAGGTTTGCATTAATCACTAAGCAGTTTCACGATTCGGGTCTTCGAGTGACTTGTTTGAAAGATAGCCCCAGCTAAAGCGAATAATATAAAGAGCTTCTTTGTGGGCCCTGTCGGGATCGAACCGACGACCCACGGATTAAAAGTCCGTTGCTCTACCGACTGAGCTAAAGGCCCTAATTGAATTTCAAAGCTACACTTCTTTTTATTTTATAGCTCTGTAATTGTAGTATAAATTTTGATTATAACAAGTCTATTTTTTAGATTTAGTTTCAACTTAGATGCACTGTAGATTTTATATTAAATGGACCTTTGCTTATTTCGATCATGACAAAATTATGTGTTTTAACCTCAAGGCTATGCCAGCAATCACTAGGTATCGTGACTGGAATGGGCTTATTTCCATTCATCACTAAAGAATTTTTATACTTGCCGTCCTCTCCATAATTATTAAATTCAGCTTCTCCCAATATAGGTATTAAAATTTCGGGCTTAGTTGGGTGTTTATGAATTCGATCTTGATATGGTGCTATAAATGCTAAGTAAGTCACTTGTGTTTCTTCATCAGGGCTAGGGTGCAAACACAGCCTTGCTTTTCTATTTGCATTCTTACTAGCCTGAACCAGTAGATCCTCAAGAATATTATCTGGGATAGTCATGCCCCATGAGCGCATATGGAACACACCCGAAATAGTTTCCTTCGCAATCTCATTTAATTTATTTAACATCATAAGTCCAGTGAATAGTCAATTATCATTCGGCCTGGTATACCCTGGCGCATTTCAGTAATAGCTTGATTAATATTTCCTAGACTAAAAATTTTTGTAGGATAATCGTTAAAATCAAGCTCTTTGCTTTTTAGAAATCCAAGTAAATCGGGGATATCTCGATCCGGATTTGAGTTACCCCCATATGAGCCCTTTAAAATTTTGCCAAAATGAAGTGGGAGTGTATGAATTTTTGCCGAATCGTCAATCTTTGGAACACCTACCAAAATTATTTTTGCTGTCGGAGAGGTGATCTCATAGCATAATTCTATTGCTTCACTGCGCCCGGTTGTCTCGATGGCTATGTTTGGTAAAGATTTCCCATAAATCTTTTTTAATTCATTTAAGGTGTTATCTTTTCCAGTAAATAGTAATGTTTTACTCGCCCCCATTTTCTCAGCATAAATTAATTTTTCTTTTTTGATATCTATCGCTAGTAAATCTTTTATACCAAATAACTCTGCAATTTTAATTATTGAAAGCCCGACTCCACCACAGCCAAGAACAATAATTGAATCTCTAAAGTTGACTTGAATATCATTTTCTAAAACTCCTAGTGCGGTTGGCAATGCACAACCTAATAATGGCAAAATGTTCTTATCAAGGACACCTGGATCAATTTTAGTAATCCTATTCTCGGATACAATTGAGTGTCTATTAAAGGTTGTTACCCAACCTGCATTCAAATCATTACCCTTCCATTTATATATTGGAGGTTTAGATTGAGCACCTGATCCCTGCCTCCAATGCATAATGACAGTATCGCCAGGAGTTACTTTTGTTATATCCGGCGCTATTTCAATTACTCTCGCAAAACCTTCATGACCTAGAAGATGGGGCAAAAATTTATCGTCACCTTTAACAGCGTCAATTTCATTGACTTGAGCACCGCAAATGCCGCTAGTTATTACCTCGACTAATATCTGACCAGAAAATAATTGTTCAGGTAATTTTATTTCATCAATAACAAGTGGAGCTCTAGATTCGCTTAGAATTGCAGCTCTGGTTTTCTTGATCGAAAGCGACAAAATTATCCTATCCGCAAGTTTTATTCAAAATAAATAAACTCATAATCACCATTGTATCCAAAAGTTTTATACGCCCACTTCCATTCATCAACATCCATAATTGATTCGGCTGTAAGAGCCCAACATTCAAGATTAAACATTTCAAGTTCATTACGAAAGCTTTCAACCATAATATAGCCTTTTTTGCCAACACGATCTATTTCACTAATAGCAACTTCCAATTCATAAATGTGCAAATTATGGAGAGTCCCAAGTGAAATAACTAAATCAAAAAACTTATCTGAAAATGGAAAATCTTCCTGAGCTTTATGTATAAATGTGTTAGCTTTAAGTTCCGGATGAGAATTATCCAATCCATATTGTGAAATATCAAATCCGTATAACTGTAGCCCAGGTTCTATTAATTGCATTTCGTAAAGCAGGAAACTTTTTCCACATCCAACGTCAAGCACTTTACTCCCAGCATCTAGATTATAGATTTCAATAAGTTTCTTCGCTACAGGCGCCCACCTGCCGGGCATATATTTATAACCACCATATCCATACTTTCTGTCTCCGTCCCAATAATCTCTGCCATATTTTTTTGCAACCAACATGGCTTCTACTTTATTGTTATTCATTCGCTCTAAATAATCACGCTTTGTTGAGGTATGCAAACTTGTTACTAAATTCAATTCTCTATTCATAGTTAAACTATAGTTTACTTCTAGTTAGTTTACCGAGCAGAAATTGGAGTTTTAAAGCAATTTTTGAGCCAGTCAAACCATTTAATTCCAAATGGTCACTTTGGCTTCCATATCTATGCGAGAAACTTGCCGGAAGTGAGATTGAGTGCAGGTTGGAACTACTAAATTTCATCTGCATGAAATCATGAAGTATTGAGGTTAATAGTGCTCCCTTTGGAACATGCTCTTCTGCGCATAAAATGATTGTTTTCTTATTAAAGTATTCTTTTACGCTCTCTAAATTTAAATTACTCAAGTATGGAAAGTGCACGACCGTACATGAGATTCCAGATTTCTTTAATTCATTTCTAGCATCTAAGCAATGCTGCAATAAAACTCCAGTTGTAAAAATTATCGCTTCGTTTCCTGAGTTGCCCCAAATTTTAGGCATAAAATCAAAACTTTTGAACTCCTCAGTTACAATCTTTTCGCCACCTTTTCCAAACCTTATGTAATATGGGAAGTTGTCTTGTGCAGAAGCGTGAATCAATAATCTCATTTCATTAGCATCAGCAGGAGCAAAAACTTTAAAATTTGGAATGTTCATAATCAATGAAATATCTTCTATGGCGGTATGTGTTGGACCAAGAGGTGCATAAACCATTCCTCCACCACTTGCCAGTAACCTAACAGGTAGACAATGTAAGCCAACATCTAAACTAATTTGTTCATAAGCGCGTCGAGCGAAAAAGGTTGCAATAGTATTTACATACGGTAAGAAGCCTTCTTTGGCTAAACCTGCTGCAAATCCAATTATATGTTGTTCGGATATTCCCTCCATAAAATACTGATCCGGTAATTCCTCTTTCATATCATTTAAGGTTCCAGCACCCAGGTCAGAGCCAATAAACAAAACTTTTGAATTTGATTTTGCTAGTTCATAAACACTTTTTAACGCTTGCTGTCTCATGTTTGTTCTAATTCTTCTCTAAATGCTTCAATTTCTTCAATGGCAATTTTAGCTTTATGATGCCAATCATTTGAATTTTCTGCTGAAATCAAACCTTTTCCTTTTACTGTATGAGCAAGAATTGCAATAGGTTGCCCGATATCATTGAAAGGCCTAGAAAGTACATTTTCTAAAGCTTGTATATCATGACCATTTACTTCATAAACTTTAAAACCAAATGATTCCCATTTTTTGGTTAGTGGCGCAAGAGTAACTACCGAATCTATTGAGCCAGATGCTTGAAGTCCATTGAAATCCACAATTACTGTTAATGCCCCTAATTTGTGTTGATTTGCATGCATAGCACTTTCCCAAATTGAACCCTCATTCAGTTCACCGTCACCAAGTAAAACATATGTCCGCCAATTTTCCCTGCGTAATCGTGCCGCCATTGCAGTACCAACAGCAAATGGAAGCCCATGCCCCAAAGAACCCGTCGAAAATTCGACACCGGGAATCGTTGCAGATTCAGGATGTCCCCCAAGAATAGATTCAAAGCCACAAAAATTATTTAATTTTTCCTTGGGGAAATATCCAAAGTCACTTAATACAGCATACAAACCCAAACAACCATGACCTTTACTTAAAATAAATCTATCCCTGTTGGCTAATTCTGGATTTTTCGGATCATGTATTAAGACCGAATCATACAAAACACGTATTATCTCAATTAAAGAAAAAGCTGGACCTAAATGACCCCGGCCACCACCAGACAGGGCATCAAGCACTAAGTTTCTAAGTTTTTTGGAGCGAAGGTCTAACCTAATTTCTCTAGATTCTTGTTTAAAGTCAATACTCATTTCAGAGCATCCTATCATTGAAACTGCGAAAAGTTCTTAAGTTGAGAGTTGAATCTTCATTTATAAAATCAAAGTAATCTAGGTAACTTTGTGCGTAACTTTGCTCTACAGCATTTACTAACTCAACATCACTATGAAACGTTTGTTTTCTTAATACTCTCTCTAAGGTGATAGTTGCCCATTTCAAGGTTAAGAGTAAAAATATATTCTTATAATTATCTTTACTCCACGGTATTTTGTTGGATAATTCATTTAAAAAATGTTCTATGTTCAATTTGCTAAATTCATTTCTCGGGTGAAGAAGAAAATCTCCTAGCATTTTCTCTGTGCTATCAACCCCAAAAAATTCAAAATCAATAAAAAAGAACTGCTTGCCATTTACGAGCATATTATGGCTACCTAAGTCAGATATGCTAAACGTTTTATTAAAAAGGAAAAAAGACTGATTTTCTTTTCTGGAAAAATTGAAAAGTCTAGAATTTATCTTGTTTAGCATTTGGCCAATTACTTGCTTTTTAGTGAAATCCTTCAATCGTAACAAACGAGTTTGTACCTGGTGCTCAATATCAGAAACTGAAAATGCCGCATCTACGGCGTCATCAAAAAACAAATGTTTCTCTTTTAAAGAAAATAGTTTTATACACATTGAAACGATTGAATCAATACAGTCTTTATTTGGTATTGGACTAATGCCTTCTATCCAGTCATATGCAATCAATCCTAAATCAGAACGCACCTCTAAAATCGAGGGTAAGTTTTCCACTCCGTTTGTTCTTAGAAAATCTATTGCTTTTACTTCTCTATTCAGCATTGCGTTTTTTCTTAATTCGGCTCCTTGATAGATTTTAACTGCCACAAAACTTCCATCAGATTTTTCAGATTTAATTACTACACTATTTCCACCCTTGATGACCTCATGAGTTCTATAGATACCTAGATTTGATTGTTCAATCAATTTTTCAAAGTTCATGAGAAATCATTTCATTCAATTCAATAAAGTTCGTAACGCATTTAATCGATTCACTAGTAAAATTCTTACTTCCAATTAAGAATTTACTTATATTTTTTGATAAGTTTGGATCATCTAGAACTTCAAATAAATCGTCAGCAAAATAATCTAAACCTAGTCGATTTATCTGGGCAATCTTTTCCTGCCTAGTATCTTCAAAATACAAGTTTTTTAGGTCGGGCAAGACGTTTACAATCTCACTATTTTTAAGCCATGTGAATGCCAAATGACGAAGATTTTTTCGCTCACAGAAGTCTGGCGTAAATTCTGTCTTGTGACTCACAATATAAATGCCTACGTTTTTTTTGTGCAAATGATAAATGAAATCGATAGCGCCTTCACTAAAATTGGCATAGTTTAATCCAGTTGTGTATAGCCAACACTGCGCTATCTGCCATTCGTTGTTACTCCCATTTGATTTTCGAAGAAGTTGTCTCAACTCTCCGATGTCTACGCATCTCTTAAGATTGTTTACTTGACAATATTTTAAAACAGAAGCTGAATAGTCAATTAACGTATTATCTAAATCAAAGCCAAATCTTATGCTCTTTGAATTCAAGCTAATGAGAGTTCCTTCATTTTTTTGATGTTAAAATAATTTGGGTTTTCAAGCGAATTAAAAAATTCATTTTTTCCAAAAGATTTTTTAAGGTCTGACACTGCATCTACAATTGATTTTTCAGGCGTAAAACCAAGTTCTAAGGCAATTTTATTTGAATCTACACGATACGATCTCAAATCATCAGTATTTTGGTGCTGAATTATTATCTCTTCATTTATTGCTCTTCTTACATTTTGTGCAATCTGATCAAGTGACAAATTCTCGCCACCTACGTTATATATTTTGCCGGCAATCTTAGAGTCCTGATTAAGTACGTGGATATACGCTCGTGCCATATCTTGAATATGTAAATTCGGACGAAACTGAGTGCCACCAAAAACAGTTATTTTACTTAAATTAATTGCATGGTTAGTTAAGATATTTACAGACAGGTCAAATCTTTGTCTCGGTGAAACACCGCAGATAGTTGCTGGTCGAAGCACTGTACATTGGAAATTCGGTGACGCTTCTTCCATAAGAATTCCTTCGCACATCGATTTAAATCTTGAATAGTCAGTTAAAGGCTCGAGTGTTAAATTCTCAGTCACATTCAGCTCGCTCTTCACGCCATAAACAGAAGATGAGGATGCGTATATGAATCTTTTTACTCCTTGCTTTCTGGCGTTTGTTACTAAAGATGGAAAACTATCAAGATTTATAGATTTGCCTAGCTCTGGATTTAAATCAAAACTTGGATCATTTGATATACATGCTAAGTGAATGACATCATCTGCGCCCTGTAAAACATTGAGAACAGCCTCTGAATTTCGTATATCTCCTTCGTATAATTCTAAATTTTTGTTGCCAATATGGCCGCTAAAAACCTTCTTGCCATACCAGAAAATATCAAAAACTTTTACTTTATAATTTTCATTCAATAACTTGGGTACTAAAACCGAGCCTACGTATCCTGCTCCACCAAAAACAACAATAGTTTTCTTATTCATAAAACTCCTTATCCCAAAATAGATTTAGTATGTTTCAAAAGATCTGCATTAGAAAGTGATTTTTGATGGCCTAATTGAGACACCTCATGTGCCGCCACTAAGTTGGCCAAGAATCCAATAACTGGCAATGGAGCATTCACTTTTGCTAACAGGGAAGCAATCGCAAATACAGAATCACCGGCGCCGACCTTGTCTACAAGTTTCTGAGCAAGCGCAGGTGCTTTTTCAAAATTTCCTTGATCATCAAAAACTATCAAACCTTCTGCGCCAAGAGTTACTACTGCAAACTTTGCGCTCATAGTTTTCATTAGCTTAGGTACAATTTCCAAATAATCTGGTTTATGATTCCTCAATTCTAACTGTAGTTCCGCACCATTTAAAGAGATTAAATCAGCTTTTGTGTATTTAGAAATTGTGTTATAACCACGATTTCCAGCATTAGCTTGGGTGTTTACAGCCATAAAGATTTTTGAATCTTTAATTGACTTTATTACTTCCTTTGTAAAAAAACCATGGCCATAATCTGCTGCTACAATTAAATCATAATTAGCAAAATTAGAATTTATCATCTCAATCATTTTATTGCTATAGACTTGAGGCATATCTAAATCAGAAAAATCATAGTATTCAAAAACTCTTGCACTGGAACCTGTCTCAACAAATCTATGTTTTAAGATTGTAGGCCTATCGTTAACTTCATAAAATAATGTTGATATATTCTTACTCTTGTTAGACTCGAATGCTTGAATATTAGGGTCCCCAGGCGCCACAAAAGAAATCACTTTAACATGATTAGTCCAACTTCCTGAATTATTTGCTATTGCTAAAATACCTCCTGGAAAACAACTTGTACTTAATTTGTGGAATGCTAAAATTGGATCTTTACTTGACTTAGCAAGAGTTGTACAAGAAGTATATTGATCTATTATTGTTTCTCCAAGAGCAAGCACATTAAGCTTAGAAACTTTTTCAAGATATTTTGCGACAGAATCATAACCATATTCAGCATTAAACTTATCAATCCAGTTCTTTGTACTTTGATTCACTGTAGGAAAAAATTTGTTAATAAGCATTGAGCTACTGGAAGTTAAGCCTGATGTAAAATATAATTTACCATTTATACCTTCTACGGCTTTTTGTTCTTTGTCAATATTCCCAGTTATATCATCGTCGCTATTTTGATAATCGGACCCTTTAACATAATAATCAGGTGAAATATTTTCAATTACAGTTATCGCAGTTAATGCATCACTAATTACAACAAAATCTATAACTTCTAACGCTGCAAGTGTTTCTGCCCGAATCTGTTGTTCAAAAAGTGGTCTTCCTGGTCCTTTATTTACGTATTGATCAGCAGTAACACTCACAAATAAATAATCAGTTAAATTTGATGCTTCTTTAAAATGCTGGACATGTCCAGGGTGTAGTAAGTCAAATACACCGTGGCATAACGAGATAGTCTTGCCATTCTTTTTTATCTCAGCGGCTATTAATTTTATTTGGCCAAGGTCATATATTTTTTTGCTATTATTTATTGATTCGGTTTTCATTTAGGCTGTTCCCAGAAACCCGAACCATGATTTGGTTGCTTCTTCAATTGTCTTAGAATTCCAAACTGGAGCATCGCTCCACTCATCAAGATGATCAAGCAGTAAAGATACTCCTGTTTCTAGAGAAACTTCTGGTTTCCAATCTAGAATTTTTTTAATTTTTGATGTATCTGCAAAGGTACAGTCTGGTTCTGCTGGTCTTTTTGGAATGTGTACAGTTGGGCCTTCCAGCAAATCTACAAGCATATTAACCGAATAAGTATTTCCAGAGCCAACATTAAATATCTCTCCAGATATTTTAGATTGTGCTGCGACCAAAAATGCTCTAGTAACGTCAGTAACGAAAGTGAAATCTCGAGTTTGAGTACCATCACCGACCACAGTGAATGGAACTCCTGCGATTTTTTGAGCAAGAAAAACTCCAAATACCGCCCCGTATGTACCTGAAGTTCGAGCACGGGTGCCATATACATTGAATAATCGTAAACTGATTACAGGTAATTTATATACTTTATTCCAATGCATTAAAATCTGTTCACCCAATAATTTGGTAAGAGCGTAAGGATATTCTGGATTTAGATCACAAGACTCAGGTGTTGGGTATGTATTGGGAATTCCGTAACATGAGGATGAAGCTGCATATACAATCTTTTTAATACCATATTTGAGTGATAATTTAGCAATATTAAATGTTCCTATAACGTTAGACTGAAAGTACTCGTCTGGTTTCTCTATCGAAGGTACAATGTCCGCTAAAGCGGCTAAATGAAACACCAAATCTATATTTTCAAATACTTTCTCAAGATTGGTAATATTAGAAACATCTAATTGTTTAAAAACAAAATTTGCATTATTCTCAATTTGATTTAAATTTTTTAACTTACCAACAGAAAGATTATCAATACCAAGGACTTTATGCCCTTGTTGAAGAAGAAGCTCGGACAAGTGACTTCCTATAAAACCCGCGGCACCAGTAACTAGGCAGTTAATTTGAAACCTCCAATTTGTACTCAAAATTATAGTTCATCATTGGGTTTATGGCTTCCTAAGTACATACTTACACATTACTAGACTTGAAGAATACTCTTAGCTAAACTGCTTGATCTGGCCTTTATCGACATAATTAATGAATAATAATTTAATTACTCTTTTAAATATTAAAAACTACTTAGTATAGGATCTAAAAACTGACGAAATGTAATGACAAATAATTGAATGTGAATCCTCTGCAACTCCATAATCGCCTATCTCGGTCGGTGTATGTATTGAATAATCTGAAATTTTTTGTGCAAAACCCCCATCGAATCCTGTCAGAGACATACTAATTATTTTCTTGGATTTTGCCACTTCAATACCTCTAATTATATTCAAAGAATTTCCTGAAGCACTAATAGTTATCAATAAGTCTCGCGGACTACCCAAATGAATAATTTGCTTAGAAAAAATTTCATCAAAGCTAAAATCATTTGAGATTGCTGTAATTAATCCCGAGTTATCAGAAAAACTAAAACTTTTTATTGGTTTCCCATTCTTATTAAAACACCTACTTAAATCAGTTGCTAAATGTGAAGCAGTCGCCGCGCTTCCTCCATTTCCAGCAATCCATATGTTGTTAGAATTTTCAGATACATTATCTATAACCTGGATGCAATTCTTGAGCGCATCTTCCGGCAACTTTTTGATTGAGCTGATTAAACGCTCCAGATATTGTTGCATGGATCTCTCCTCAATAAAAGTTACTATAACATAGTATACCAGTTTTTAAATAGACATTTATTTTGAGATTGAAAAATTATAACCTTAACATTTCTAGAGATGTAATCTTAGGGCTAGGCAAAGGAATCATAATCTTACCAGAATAATTAAGTTCCTTTAATCTTTCAAAAATTTTATTTGTGTGTTGCCAGGCTAAAATAACAACTGCATCCTCAGGAGCGTTTGGTAATTCGCTTAATGGCACTACTTTTAAGCCTGTCCCTGGAGCAAACTTATAATGTTTATTTGGATCATCGTCAAATATACTAGTGAGGCTCTTCGCCAAATTGAATTGGTTTATTAAATGTGTCGTACTAATTGATGCTCCTATTCCATAGATTTTTTTGAATTTCCCTGTATTAATGAATTTAGAAATCTCTGAACTTACTTGACCAATATTTACCTTAAGGTTACTAGCGAAAGATTTGTCATTGCAGTTCAGCCACTCTTCCCTTTGAATCAATTGTCCGACGCTTGATTGTGCCAACCAAGACGCGGAGTTTTTTGAAATAATTACGTTTATAGACCCACCTTTGTGTTCAATACGAGAAACATCGATAATTTTTAATCCAAAGGAGCTACAAATTCTCTGTAATGTTTTTACAGTAAAGTAAGTTAAATGATCATGATTTATGTATTCAAACATATTGATCAAAAATTGATCTGGATGGTATCCAGTAACAATTGATAAGACAGTTTTATCTGACATTAAGTTCACTAATAGCTCAAAAACGCTTTTCAGATCATCAATATTTGCGAGCGTATAGTTAATGCTAATCAAATCAATAGTTTGAGAGTTATCTTTGATAAACTCACAAGCTTTTAAGTTTAAAAATCCATTAAAAGTTCGTATACCTTTACTAATTGCTTGATTGGCTGAAGTTATTGTAGGTTCAATTCCTAAAGTTTCTATACCTTGGTTTTTAAAAAAGTTTAAAAACGTACCATCATTTGAGCCAATATCTACGACTGTCGATTTAGCACCCAATTTATACTCAAAAATTAGTCTTGAACTTAACTGGTGATAGTAGCTATCTAGAGCATTTGTCACAGTTGTTCTATAAAGATAATTGCTATAAATTTCGGTAAAATTTGGTATCTCAGAAATTTGTAGAAGTTTACAGTTGTCACAGAACATTAAAGTTAGTGAGCTTTTTTCCAACGCTAAAGCTTCTAATTGAGAGTTTTTAAATTGATCACCATAGGGAGAAGGAGCTAATTCCCAAACCAAGCTTAGTGAATTGCTTTTACAGCTTCTACAATATTTTGTTTTGTCCACCGTGTAACTATACACTAAACAACACTTCTAACTGAGTTGATGTGGGTTGTAGAAAACTTACCATAGAAATTAATTGATTTGGTCAATCACCCACCGTCCAAATGGAGTAGCGCTTGTCCAGCCAGGCGAAACTGCATTCAAAATATGAGTTGTGTTTTTGTGATTTCTAACCACAAAATCTAATTCTAAATTTTTCGATGGTAGATGTACAAGTTGTGCCCGAATTCCAGGTAGTTTACTCTTCCATTTAGACACAAATGCTGCATTTGGCACTAGTTCAGCTGATTCCTTAACTAATTTGGCCTCAAAAAATTTAGGTGCCTCACTTCTTACTAATGACATAATTTTTAATTCCTTTCCGGAAAATATTGCATAAATAGCTTTGAGGCTTTGACCAATATCTGAAAAAGACCAATTTTCAAATATCGAGTACTGCTCCCTGCCAAAAACTGGAATAGCTGTTGGACCAATTTTTACTTTATTATCAATTGTTAAAGTAAAGTGAACTCCCAAAAAAGGATTAGTTTTATTTGGTACTGGATATACAAGTGTTTTTAGTGGAAGATTTTTTGATTCAGTAGCCCGATATAACCCCATAAAAGGAAGCATCGCATAATCAAGCCCCACTCCAATACTGCGAGCTATTCGGTCAGCCTGCGCCCCAGCTGAATTAATAATAGTTGTTGCATTGTAAGTACCAGTTGCATCTCGAATTTCGCCTTTAGATTCTGTAAGATTAATTCTGGAGTCAAAGTTGATAACTCCACCTAAGTCAATAAAATCTTTTGCAAGCGCTGCCGTTAATGCATTTGGATCAGAGACTCCAGTGGTAGGTGACCATAGGAATCTTTCATGAGATTTAGCTAGTGGCTCAAATTTAGCTAAATCTTTTGAATCTTTAATTTCTAAATAGACTCCATTTTTTAAACCTCTTTCATACAGTAAATCTAATTCTTGAGCTTCTTCGCTATTTCGTGCAACTATAACTTTCCCTGTATTGAGCACGGGAATGTTATGTTTTTTTGCAATTTTGCGAAGTTCTAAATTTCCATCCTTGCAAAACTTAGCTTTTAGTGATTCGGGTGAGTAATAAAAACCAGCATGTAATACTCCAGAGTTGCGCCCACTGGCATGAACACCCAAGTTTTTTTCTTTTTCCGCAATTATAACCTTTAATGAACTCTTTGACTCTAATAGTGCAATACCGATAGATAAACCAATTACTCCTCCACCAATTATTAGTACATCACATTTAATAGAGTTGAAATACTTTGAAATAACCGACTCCTAAATTAATTAAAACTATTCCCAATCTTAATTTTAACTATTCAAATATAGAGGAAACAGTAGCAAATTCAAGTAATTACCCTGAAGTTATACTCTATAAGCAGCTTTACTCAACCTATCGCTTATCGCCGCCCCGATACCATCGGGTCTGGGTAATACAACGTGTACATTTTGCAGCCCTAATTTATCTGCAGCCCTTAATGCCTGATACAGCACTCGAGCAAACTCTTCACTATTTCTTGGTGCAGCAATTCTTATTGAGCCAGTTGGCGTTGGGATCGATGACAGAGCGATAAACCCATCACCGTTACCTGATTCTCCGTTGAGTATAACTTTTGCTTTTGGCGCGTAGTGAGATTCCAATAATCCAGGTGCTTTTATTTGATTACTGAACGAATTGACTAAATCATCCTTAACTGACACTCCAGTATCTTTCTCTATCATTTCACGAGTTATGGCTCCCGGACGCAATACTCTTGGTGTTTTTCCTGTGCAATCTATAATCGTTGATTCAATTCCAACATCGCAATTTCCGCCATCTAATATTTGATCGCTCAAGTTCAAGTAACTAGCGAGCTCTAGTTCAACAGCCCCTGCAGATGTTGGCGACACTGCACCAAATCTATTTGCACTAGGGGCAGCTATGCCTTCACCACCTAAAGCCTCAAAATCTTTTAATAGCATCTGCGCAAGTGTGTGGGAAGGAACCCTTAGCCCAACATTATGTTGCCCACCAGTAATAAAATTTTTTGCTAGATCTGTTTTTTGCAAGATTAAGGTCATTGGTCCTGGCCAAAAAGCTCTAGCAAGTTTTATTGCATACTCGGGTATTTCACTTGCCCACTTATCCATGAACTCTATAGATGAGATATGCACAATGAGTGGATGATCTGTTGGCCTGCCTTTAACTTTATAGATTCTGGCAACAGCTTTTTCATTTGTAGCATCCGCTCCCAAGCCATAAACAGTCTCTGTTGGAAATGCCACCAAGTGCCCCTCTTTTAGGGCAATTGCTGCATCCTTAATGATTGATGCTGTGCAATTTGAAATTATGGCCACAGGGATAATTGTCGCACTTAAATAATCTACTGGTTTTTACGCCTAATCACTTACTTAGTTTTGTCCTATTTAATTGACCCGATACCCTTACTCCTCCACTGTCCCCATCGTCTAGTGGCCTAGGACGTCGCCCTTTCACGGCGTTAACACGGGTTCAAATCCCGTTGGGGACGCAAAGGTGAGTTGAAAAGTAATTTTTAACT
>Ga0214923_10001002_pt1 | contig 41193 bp, 52 predicted proteins | sample LL1510_MetaG_FD_177993 | JGI IMG/M metagenome (GOLD analysis project Ga0214923, IMG submission 177993) | Freshwater microbial communities from Lake Lanier, Atlanta, Georgia, United States - LL-1510 | ecosystem: Environmental > Aquatic > Freshwater > Lake | place: USA: Georgia | collected... | reverse complement strand
TTGTTGCCAGAGCTTCAAATGCGAGTGAATGGAACGCGTGGTTACATGTGGTTTGTTTTCACCGCAACGCTTGGACAGACCTTCTGGAAAGAAGTGGTTGAAGATAAGAAGAAGTGGCAAAAAGAGGCGCGTGTATGGCAGGTTTCTCTTTACGACTGTCAGACCTATGCAGATGGCACTGCTTCTAAGTGGACTAATGATCGCATTCAAGAAACTATTCAGCGCTGTACCAGTGATATTGAAGTGCAGCGACGTGTACTAGGTCGCTTTGTTAAGGATGAAGGGCTTTTAATCCCTACTTTTTCAAGAGAGCAGCATCTTGTACCATACTACCGCGTTCCTGATGATTGGATGGTGTATGTAGGCCTTGATTATGGATCGGGTGGTAACACGGGACACCCTTCGTCGATTGTGTTTGTGGCTATTAACCCTACCAAGACAGAGGGAAGAGTTATTCGTGCTTGGCGAGGTGATGGTGTTGTTACAACGTGCAAGGATGTCATCGATAAGTACAAGCAGATGGCTGAAGGTACACACAGGGTTGATTTTGTGTTCTACGATTGGGCTGCTCGCGACTTGTCTACATTCGCATCACAAGCAGGCTTTCCGTTTAACAAGGCGGACAAGGATCGCAAGTCAGGGATTGAGCTTATCTCCACACTGTTTAAGACCAACAGACTTTTGATTATGCACACAGGCTCAGATGATCAGTTTCGGGACAACATTCCTGATGAGTTCTTGGCTGGGTTTAAGCTAGCAGACGAGCTATCAAGCTTAGAGGTCAACTATAACAAGCGTTATGTGCGAGATGATTTGTTCGATGCCTTGCGCTACGCGATAAATGCAGCAGGCTTTGATTGGAATGTGATCAACACGCATGGTAGCAACCTAAGTGGGGAGGGACTTTTAAGTCCCAAGGTTGATAAGTTTTTGACAATAGATGAGTTGCGCTCTCAAGCAGATAGACTGCTAGCAGAAGCGATGGACTCTTCAGTTCAAGAGGAGATTCACTTTTGGCAGAGTTATATGGACTAAGTCTCAAGGAGATACTCGAATCTTGCTGTGAGAATGGAGTATCGTTTTTCAAGTCAGGTGAGCTTGTGATCCATTTTAATCGGTGGCCTGTAAGTGCTAGCAAAAATAAAGTACAATCTAGCATTGAGGGAGATGGGCTATCACAAGATGCTAGCGGTGTGACCAATGATAAGCTCGATGAGCTGCTCATGGAAGACCCTGCTGCTTACGAAGACGCCCTTGTGAGAGCCAAGACTGAATAATGAAAACAGCCGCTGATTTAGATAAGCTTTTCGCAGAAGCAGACCAATCAGATAAAAAAGAATTTTCCAAGATGCGTACAAGTTTAAAACTTGTCGCAGGTGAACACTACCATAGAGAAGGTGGAGCTTTTGCTGCCATCAGAGCTAGTCGTGAGATTAACACCGACACCAAACTAAGACTTACTAAAAACCATATCGGTAAGATGGTAAGACAACGCGCTAATCAGATTATTATTCTTGCGCCTGGTGTACACGTAAAACCTAAGCACGAGCGAGAACTTCAAGACCAGAAAGCAGCTGAGCTTTGCCAGTCTGTTTGGATGGATATTAAAGAGAAAAACGATTTTCAGTCACTTCTGGCCGAATGGGCAGATGACTTTCCTGGCATCGGAGAAGTTTGGACTAAAGTTGTTTTTAATCCTGGCAGCAGAAAAATCATGTTCGAAGATGTGTATGGTTTTAACGTATTAAGATCACCTTCTGCCAAGAACATTAAGTCATCTCCGTTCTTGATTCTAAGAAAGATGGTCAACCACAAAGACCTTCAATCTCAGTTTCCTGATGCAGCAGAAAAAATAAAAGAAACGCCCGATGAAACATTTTTAGTGTTTCAAGAGGGTGAGTACCGCATGAACAAAAAAGGCGAGACAATGCTACGAGAGTGGTATTTCAGACCTTGCGCTGAGTATCCTAACGGGTACTACTACATTCAGATCCCTGGCCTAATCTTAGATGAAGGCGAGCTGCCTGGTGGGATATTCCCACTTTTAGGCCAGAGATACGAATATATTCAGACCAAGCCACGCGGCATGGCCATGACTGATCCTTTGCGTCCGATGCAAATTGAGATCAATCGATGTGCATCTGCGATTGCCAACACTCAGATCACTTTAGGTGATGATAAGTTGATTTTGCAAAACGGAGCCAAGATGTCTGCGGGTGTTCAACTGCCCGGCATCAGAGGTATCACCGTTTCTGGTTCTGCTCCCACAGTGCTCCCTGGTAGATCAGGTGAGCAGTATGTGGATTACATGCTCTCTCAGATTAAAGAGATGTACGCTATGGAAGATCTCTCTGATGAAGATGAAATGCAGGCTAACCTTGAGCCTCACACGTTGTTATATAGAGCCGCTTCTCAGAAAAGAAAGATTGTTCGAGTTATCACTCGTTTTCAAAGCTTTTTAAAACAAGTGGCAGAAACTTCGATTGACATGGCTCGTTTGTATTACGAGGAGCAAGACTATGTGATGGCTGTTGGTAAGAGTGAACAGATTAATATCTCTGAGTTCAAGAATACCAACCCAAGAGCTATCATGATTGATATTGAGCCGCAGTCTGATGATGTTGAGACTAAGCTTGGAAGACAAATTGTTTTCACCAACATTCTTCAGTACGTTGGATCAAATCTTGATCAGGCTTCAGTTGGAAAATTAATTAAACAACTTCCATACGCAAATATTGATGAATCTTTCTCAGATCTGACTATGGATTATGAGATTGCAAACAATTTAATTTTATCCCTTGATCGTGGAGAGATGCCGCCTGTATTCCCGTTTGATAAAAACGAATACATTGTTTCGCGTCTTTCCAAGCGCATGACGGAGCCTGACTTTAGGTTCTTGCATCCATTTATCCAAGGTAACTACGAACAACAAATCCAACTTCGAATGGAAGCTGAACAGGCTAAAAAAGAAGCAGTACAAAGAGCTGCTTCTGGTTTTATTCCTGATGGCGGCGCACTTATCGGAGTGGATTATTATGTAACAGACCCCAACAACCCCGACAGAACTCGTCGAGCGCGTATCCCTTACGCAGCGGTTGATTGGTTGGTTCGAAAGCTTGAAGAACAAGGAACCTTTAAGCAACAGGCTTTGCAGATACCTGAAGAGGTCGTGGCTGAGTCTCAAATCTCTCATGAAAATATACCGCAAGCGCAAGGTGCGAATGCGGAGATAATTAACCCAGTCGTTACGGGGCCTACGTCAGGGATGATGTAGGTGCCAGCAAAATAGTTTCGACTGATGGAGGGAGAGTCGATATGTCACAAGAACAAGTAACAGAAACAACAAGTACAGATAAGGGTGCAGATGTAGTGGCTGCACCAGAGGCAGCACCTGCTGCTCCTGCTAAGTCTGATGCCGCAGTTGAAGCTGCGCAACTTACACCCGAGAACATTGCTCAGACGCAATTTCAACCTTCTTGGAAGTATACTTTTGATGGCCAAGAAAAAGAGCTTGAAGAGTTTTGGCGTCCTCTTGTGAAGGATAAAGATTCTAATCAAAAAGTTATTGAAGCTATTCAGCAGCTTGAAGCATTCCCTAAGTGGAAGCAGAAGGCGACTGAGTACGAAGAGACAGTTAAGGCTGTGGAACAGCTATCATCTTTGTTTCAAAAAGGTGATCATGAAAGAGTACTCGAGGTGCTTGGATACAAGGACGACATGTTGTTTGACCTTGTTAAGGCCAAGCTTGACAGACAAAAGCTTCCCCCAGAACAACGCGCAGAATGGGAAGCAAAAAGGCAGCTCCAAGTTCAAAACGAGAAGCTGCTTGCAGAAAATCAAAAATTTCAGATGGACGCCGAGCGGGAGCTCGCGCGTAGAACTGACTTTGAGTTGGATATGGAGCTTGGGAAAGCCGAATATAAGAAACTCAAAGACGCCTATGACGGTGCCTACGGGAGTGGGGCCTTCAAGAAAAAGGTGATGGCAACAGGTGAGGCAATGGTGGGCAGTCTGGGAAGACATGTTCCTCCTGCTGAGTTGATGCAATCGGTGGTAAGGGATTACGCACCGTTTTTGAATCAACCTTCAGCTCCAGTTGTTGAAGCGCCTAAGGTAATTCCACAGGTGAGCGGCGGGAGCGGCACACCGGGGAAAAAGGCGGTTACCAGCCTAGAAGATATTAAAAAACTTCGAAAGCAAATGTCCCAAGACGACTAACCATAATTGTAAATTTTAATCGCCATGGAGGGTATATATGGCAACAACACGCACATTTCAGGACATGCTTAAATAATTGGGCCTACTTGTCAGTAATGACAAGTGTGAACTGGGCAATATCGGTGGACGCTGAAATGCCAATACCGAGCTAAGGTGTAGTTCAACTGGAAGAAAGGCTACATCTAGTGTAACGCGTAGGAGCTGAGTGTTTAAAGCAATAACGCTCCCAAGAGTGTCCGGCATCCAGATCTGGGATGAAAATGTACGCTGAGCTTACGGGAATGGGAAAACTGTAAGAGCTACGGGATAAAAAGCCTGTAGGATAACAAGTGCAATGAGTATCTCCCTAACAGATTGCTTCGCGAGGAGTTAATCAAACGTAACTGGCTTTTGCAGAATATTGAAAAAGACAATAGCTGGGAAGGTTCTAACATTATCGTTTCCTTTAAAGGAGCAGGAGCTTCTTCTGTCAGCTTTGGTTCTTTGACTGGTTCTACTGATATTGCAGAAGACAAATACGTTCGTGGATCTATCACAGCCTACAAAGAGTTGTGGGGTTCGCTTGTATTCAACCACAGAGACCTTATCGACCACGAAGGTAAGATCCCTGAAGCTACTTTCTTGAAAGTTGTTGAAGACTCTGTTGGAGACTTCATGGACTACTTGAAAGAAGTGACTTCTATTGCTCTGACTTCTGGACCTCACTTCGCACTTGCGGAAGGCGATGGCCAAGCTGGTGGTACAATCGTAGTTAACAAGATTGACCGATTCATGATTGGTCAAAAGGTAACATTGGATGATGATGACTCATCTCCTGCTGACTACTATGTTACTGCTATCAACGTGAATACTAAAACTATCACGTTGTCTGCTTCTCGTGGTGGAGCTGCTGCCAACCTTAGCGCTTACACTGTGGCTCAGAACGCTAAGTTCTACCATCCTGGAGTTTGGGACGGTACAACTGCCACTACCTTTAACAGCTTGAGAGGATCTCTTCTATCTGCTGCCAACGGTGGTGACTCTACAATCCACGGCCAAACAAAAACGGCTTATCCCTTTTTGCAGGCTATTAACGTAGATGGATCAACAATCACTGCTTCTAACATCTTAGACAAGATCTTTGATGCTTATGTACAAGTGCAAAGCAAAGCCAAAGGCCAAGCTAACACTGTTCTTATGAGCTACAAGCACCTTGGTTCTATCTTGAAGCTTATTGAAGCAGCCAAAGGGCCTTTCAACGTCATTCCTAACAGCCAAAAGGTTTCTGAGTATGGCTACTTTGAAATCATGATTGGCAACATGACCAAGGGAATGCTTAAGATCGTAGCTATCCAAGAGATGCTTGATACTGAGATCTTCTTCCTTGACATGAAGTCTATGGTATTCCGTTCTAAAGGTTTCTTCCGTAAACGTAAGAACCCCAACGGTCTTGAGTACTTTGAAGTTCGTAACACAACTGGTTACCAATATATTATTGATACTTGTTTGTTTGGTGAGCTCGAAGTTTCTAAACCCGGTCATAACGCGGTTCTTTACGCAATCCCTAACTACTAAGAAAGAGAGGCAGACATGATTAGTTCGGATCAAGTTGATATTCTCAACAAGAAGGCGTTCGGTATGGAGCGTCTTTCTGGACAATTGGGAAATGTTATTAACTTTCAAGTCTATACATCGTCTGCTGGTGCAGGTGGTGCTGCTACTGAAGCCATGACCTTAACTGGTCTTGGTGCAAGTGACACGATCTTGGCTGTGACTCAGAAAACCAAAGGGGCAAATAGCTTGCCCCTCCTTGGTTATTCGACACAGGCAGCCAACTCGCTCACTGCAATCTGGTCAGCTAACCCCGGCGCTGGCGCTGTGATTCAGGTGTTTGTTCTTAAGGCTCCTGTCACAAGTTAGTCCTAAGATATAGCTAGCAGGCACGTTGGTGTCTGCTAGCTTTTTTGCTATCATAACTACATGGCTAACACAGAAGTTATAAAGCCAATTTCATCCCAGAGAGTCTGCTCAATAGCAGGCACAGCTATTCGTGTAGCATCCTCTAATTCAAACTCACAAAGATTTACAGATACCGCCATTGTGCAGGCTCATCCTGACAATGTGGGGAATATCTATCTTGGTGGTAGCGATGTCTCTTCGTCGAATGGACTTGTGCTTTCTCCTGGTGATGCCATGAATCTTGGACAGTTTTTAGATAAGAAACGCGGAGCTGTTTTGGACTTGTGGAACTGGTGGGTTGTTAGCTCAGCCAATAACGATCAGATCAGAGTTGTTCGCGCTGCTCAAGTTGCTGAAAGTGAGATATGAGCGGCTGGTCATTTATTAAAAAGGCCACCAACCTTACAGGTCTTGGTGTTTTTAAAACAATCTCTTGTCCAAGCGGCACTAGCCCTGTGGCAACTTCCACAACAGATGTGCTCACTCTGCTTGCTGGTACAGGGATCACCATCACAGGAGATTCTACATCAGATAGCGTGACTATCGCTGCCACAGGTGGCGGTGGTGGATCTCCTGGTGGCTCTGGGACTAATCTTCAATATAGACTGACAGCTTCTACATTTGGTGGGCTGCCTAATTCATATGTAGACGCCACCAACGCCTATTTAGGTCTCAACGTAGCAAGTCCAAGCGTTACACTTCACGTTGCTGGATCTCAGTCTACAACGCCAGCGCCTACTTCATTTTCAGTTTCACAAGTAGCAGAATTATCCAACACAGCTTCAAGCGTTTCAACTGCCGTTACCTATGGGCCAAATCCTTCCGACGGCGTTGCCACTGTTAGCGCCACTCAAAGCAATGGAGCTTATACTTATTTTGCCGACGGATCGACTAGCATTACTTACACCGTTTATGCGATTAGAGTTTTTAACTCTACTTATTATTACCGAGGTAATGCTCAACAGGCATCGTTTACAGACGACAACTCATCACAAAATTTCAAGGTGGATTTATCATGGACGGCTGTAACAGGCGTTGACGGCTACCTAATTACAGCCTCGGGCTCTGCAAATAACGGTAATCCAAATTGGTCTTTATATGTTGGGAATGTTACGTCATATTCTGATGACGGTTCTTTGTCTGGCTCTGACTCACCTAGCACTTGGGATGGCTTTGCCTATCCTTATGACGCTGGTGGAACTGCGCCGACAGCGCCCAGTGGCACCCCTGCTCTGAATAGAACAAATGTTGGGTCTGGCAATAAAGGGCCAGCAAGTGGCTTAAATTGGGTTTATTACATAGACACGGCTACCACGATAAATGGAACCATTTATTGCTCAGGCTCGCCCATTGGACCATTTAGTGCTTATGACACAAATGACGGGCAGTTTTATGATTGGGACTTATCATCTTGGACATTAGGCGGTGGGTCTGAAAACGACATTATTGTCAAACGCTCATCTGACGGTGGGTCAACTTTTGAATACTTTTTCATGGGAGGTTTATACACTTCCCTAACTGACGGAACCTACACCGACAACGCAACAGCGGCTTCAAGATGGGGCCAAACTTATGGTGGGCCTCCCTCTACAATCACAAGATATTATAAAGCCTATGGTTATGGGGTTAGTCCCACTAACAGCACACAATGGTTTTCGGCTTCATCTAATAGCTACACCGTAACGGCAAATAACGATACAAACGGCTATGTAATCGTTCACACAGTGACCCAAGGCTCACAAAACAACTCAAGAATACTTGGCGACTATTATGCAATAGGCGATTACTCGGGTCATTATGATACCTCTGCCACTGTTTTTCATGAGGGCGCATCAAACATTTGGAGCGCAGGCGCTACAGTTACGCCAACGCATTACGGCATTCAAGCTACAGGACAAACGCGCTATTGGCGTTTATATGCTCAAAAGACTAGCCCGAGCACATATTATTCAAGCTCTTATTTAAGCGGCTCATCGACGCTTCCTAATGATAGCAATTATTATACGTTTAACGTGTCTTGGACGGCAGGCACTGGCTCGTCTAATACTAAGATTTTAGAATCAACTGATGGGACAAATTACACTGCCGGAAGATTACAAGGCGGCACGTCTTTTGTCAGAGAAGCAAGTACGCCTTCTTTTTCAGATGGGACAACGGTTACTCCTAACACAATTGACGGAACGGCAATAATCGCACAAAACTCTGCGACAACGACAACAGACAGTGCGCAGCTTATTTTAAGAACAACAGCAACAGGGTCAGGTGTTACAAACTCAACAAAGCTTGAGTTTCAAGACGTATCATCAAGTGCAAGAGGCAAAATTTATAACGACACCTCTGCACAAATGAATTATTGGACATCAGCGTCCACGCATAAGTTCCATAACAGCTCGGCAGGAAATTTTGCTGATATTGGATTAACTGGCACTTATTTTAATAAAACAAATCAAAGCTCATACATATTTCAAATCAATACACAAGGCGGGGACCAAGGTTTAAAATTAAATGCCGGAAGTAATCAGCCTCAAGTTTGGATTGGATCAAACTCAAGCTTTAATACTGCGGCGTTATCAATCGTAAACGTCTCTGATTTTAAAAATCTTTACTTAAAAGCTGCAAGCGGGCAGGTTAGTAATTTAATTGAAGCCGTTGATTCATCTTCTACGGCTAAATTCAGAGTCAATTACCAAGGTTTTGTTTTTGTAGGAAATCCTTCAACAACAACTGGTAAGGTTTCTATTCAAGGATCAGACACATCCAATCCTTCTTTAACTCTTGATAGCGGTACATTAACTACCTCTCCTGTAAACGGAGCCCTTGAATATGATGGCAATTTCTATATTACAAATTCAGGAACTCGCAGAAGAATAGCTGTTGCGCCTGTAGGTGGACTCACAAGCGGGACTTTCCCGATAGCTACGACGAACGGCGCGTTGATCGACTCCACGATTACCGACAATGGCAGCAATATTAATTTTGCACGACAAGGACTTTTCCAACAAGGCCTTGCGATCTCATCAAATCAAAATTTAACCATGGGCTCTGGTGGGCAGTATCTTGGTGGCTTTCGCGTGGCGTTTACTGCTTTTTCCGGTAGTGTCTCGCTCAACTTAGCAAACCACTCACCTTGGAGCAGATACACTGGATCAGGCGGACATACAGCAACACTACCTACAGCTGCATCTATTGCGGGCACATATTACGGGATTAAGAACATGGGAACAGGCAATCTTACAATTGCCACCACAAGCTCGCAGACGATTAAAAAACTAGACAACACAACACCAACAAGCATCACATTAGTTCCGGGTGCTGCGTTCTTAGTATTATCTGATGGAACCAACTGGCAGGAGATTATTTAATGGCTTGGGTTAAAAAAATCGCACACCCTCAGAACGGAGCAATCGCTTCTTGGTGGGATTGTGTGTCTGTTAATTGGAATAAAAAAACTGCAACTTCTATATTCACTGTCGGTGGGTGGGCGAACAAAGCTGCGTATGACGCTGGGTTGGAACCTGTTTTAACATTCACATGGGAAGTGCCGTCAGGCGCTAATCCTCAGCTGAGTGCAGCAGCAGATGCGTTCTTGTCTACGTGGGCAAGACAAAAACCTGAATTCGAAGGATCTGTGCAGGTACAGGAGTAATATGAACTACACTTTCTCAGAACAAGAATTTCAATTTCTAATTAGGCTCATTGATGAGATCCCTACAAAATACGGGATCGGTATGCTTGATTTTTTAAAGACCATTGTTGCTAAGGCTCAAGAACAACAAAAACAAATCGAAGCCGGAAATGAAATGAGTCAATGAAAAGTAAAGTTGTTTTAATTTCCAAAGATCACGGAGCAAAGGTTATTACCACTTCAAATCCAGAGAGTGTGATTACTCCTGCTGGTTTTGAAAAGCTAGTTAACCCTGTCACCAAGATGGTGGACAGTCTTCCTCCTGAGCTTTGGAAATTACAAGACGGTAAATTACTGCCTGTCACAGAGGAGCATGAAGTTTCTCGCAGGATGACGAACGTGACAACGCTTCCACATATCGTGAAGTCGGTCACAAGCCATGATTACGATTTAGCAGAAGCTCTGATGATTATTCAGACTCTGAGAACCACCGAAAGCACTCTAGATGATATCTGGCATTTTTGTAATCTGATTAGCTTGTCACAAGACAGGCTTCATCAAAGACACGACAAGTATAAAAAAGTTTTCAAATATTCCATGGGGGGAATGATTATATTATGGCTAATATTAGCGGCGTTGACGCTCCTGTACTAAACGATACAGATTACGTTGATAAGATTAAAAACTCACTAAACGCAATCGATGGTCACGATCACTCATCTACAAAGGGACTACAGATCCCAACAGGAGGTATCGTTGATGGAGCCATTACAAACGCAAAAGTGTCTGCAACAGCTGACATAGATGCTGTAAAGGTTAAAGCGATATCGAATGCCAAGGTGATACAGTCTAATGCGACTACGGGCAGACTTGAGGCTTCTGCTGTTACTTCTACAGAGCTTGCGCTTTTAAGTGGTGTTACATCTCTTACTGATCCAAGTTTTGGAGTGGTAACGCTTACAGAGCAGGCCGCAACACAGTCCACACCTGCTAGTGGTAAGTCTAAGCTTTATTCTAAGATTGATAACGCCCTCTACTTTCTAGATGACAACGGCGTTGAATCTTTAGTGGGAGGCGGAGCTACAGGTTCTGCAAGCGCTGATGAGTTATTGCAAACTCAAAACGAGATTGCAGGTTACGGGCTTACAACTCGTCAACTTGATAACTCTCTTCGCTCAAGCGGTTTAGAAGTTCCTGCGCATACTTATTTTACTGGATACCTAATTGATAACTACACATCAGGCGCCAGCACGGCGACTATCGTTTGGAACCCCGTGGTTCTTAACGACTCAGATAAGAACTATGATGCCACTACCAACTGGACTGCTGTTGGAGCAGGAGCAACGCTTGCTACCAACGCTACAGCTCCCAAGGTTGGATCAAATAAATTAACTTTCGATAAAAACGGCACAGCTACAACTGCTGGGATTAGATATGATCGCGGATCTCAGAACTTGGCGGTTGGTGCTAACTATAGATTGTGGGCGTGGATTAACTTGCCTTCAACTACCAACTTAACCAACGTCTATATTCGTGGTTATGCAGACACAACCAGTAACTATAGAGAGTGGACTAAGACAACAAACTACGCAGGTACAGCTCTTAGTACTGGATGGAACTTAATCTTAGTTGACTTATCAGACACTACTGGATCTACAACAGGTGGAACAGGTTGGACTTACACCACACTTGCTAGATATTTTGAGATTGGTGTGACAGCTTCCTCAGCGGCTCAGACGTACACTGCTATTGCTTTTGATGGAATGTTTTTCTCCCAAGGTGATATCACCACGTGGGGGCCTAAGGGATTGCAGTTCACAGGATACGATACTTCAAATAAAAATGATTTCACAATTGATGCAGCTTCACCCTTTGCAGATGGAGTAGTAACTCTTGCTTCTACTGTAGCTCAAAACTACACAGCTGGTATTTCTAACGCCAATGCTTGTTTTATCAAGCGATCCACTACTAGCTGGTCTCAAGCTGGCCTTATTGGATTTGATACTTCCTTAACATCGGGAACTATCGCGACAGAAGAAGAAGTCAGACTTACTCGCATCCTAAGAGAGAGTTTATCTGGTAACTATAAATTTTACGCAGACATGTACACTCCTCAAATCTATAAAGTCACAACCGTTGGCGGATCAACCATCGGCGTGGCCGATTCAGAAGTTCACACAGCTAACCTAAAAAACGGTGACCAGATTCACATCTTCACCACACGCTACTCAGCAGGCGATCCATATTTCACATTGCTTGCTACACGCTCAATGACTGCTGACTCTACGGCTTCTAGCGGTACAACTACTCTAACAGTGAATACCACTGGGATTAACGTAGGTGATTATGTTGTGAAGCAACATCTAACAGCAAGCTCAAGCGTTGTAGCTGTGAGCGCGAGTGAAAGTTTCTCAACCCTTAATTACGACACGACTCCTAACGGAGCTCAGCTTATTGGGTCTCGAAGCTATCCTGCTCCCAATAACATTTATGCCCATTGGACTCTCGGAGGTCCAAGCAATACTTTGGCTCAAAAAGATCAAACCGGAAATAGTCGAGATTTAACTGCAATAGGAAACCCTAACAGACAAGATACTTTCAAGAGCGGAAAATATGCACTTAGCGGACTAACATCATCAAATTACCTTAGAACTTCGGCTTCGACCATTGGACCAATTGACGGGGTAAGTGAAACCGTTTGGATTTCTCTGTGGTTTTATTTCGACGCTTCAAACGCATCCGAAAGAACAATGCTTGCGGCAAGAAGATACGACGGAGCGGCCTTTTTTGGCTGGCATTTCACAGTAGTCGGTAGCACCTCTACCTGTGGACTTGCTTTCTTTAATAATACTGGGTCGCCTACCGGTAACTTGACAAGCGGAACCCTGACAAACGGCACATGGAACCATGCTTTCATGAAGATAAACACCGGTGCCGGTCAATTGTGGATAAACGGCTCTTCTGTCGGAACAACAAGTGGAAGCATTGGGTCTCCTCCGTCAACTTTCCCGCTTTATATCGGTGCAGTTTCAAACGACACAGGGGGAACAATAGATGCGACAATGGCATCAGGGGCAACGAATATAAAAATTGCCGACGTTATGATTTGGAGAGACGGAACGCTCACACAAGCCGACGTGAACTATCTTTACAATGGAGGCATTCCTCAATTCTTCGGATATCAGCCAGCCGTTGTTAGAAACGAATACAAAGTAACAGGTGTTTCTGGTCAAAGACTGTCTGCCAAATTTAAACTCAACAGAACAACCACTGGCGTTGCGCCGTCGTTCTTAAACGTAGGAGGGATTAAAATTGGCTAAGTGGATTGCTTTGTTATTTCTTGCATCATGCACATCGAAAGTGATTGTGCGTGATTGCCGAGAGCTTCGTCAAAATTACTACGAGTGTGAACAACCATGAAGACCTCACGGTTGCTTCCATTCATACTCGTAGGTGTACCGCTACAGTTGGTGGTTTATATGTGTTATCCACTGACTGTAGCGGCGTTTTACCTTATACGGAAGCGACAGTTCACAGGGCAGTTGCCACAGGTTGTGACTTCGAAAGCAGAAGCCATCAACGTCGATGAAGATGAGCTTAAGAAAAAAGGTTGTTACTTAAATGACAACGACTCTCATGGAGCCCTTGTGCATGGATGGTTCTGGGGGATGCTACCTAAGTATGCTGTAGAAGGGTTAACATCTCTTGTAAGACAAGATGGTGGTATGAAAAGGTGGGGCGATAAAGATCACGACTTGCCTGTATCAGGCGACTGTCTTGTGGCTTGGTGTTGGGCGTATGTCGCTTCTGGTATGCATAACCCTAAACTTGTGGAGAGAATTGCTATCCACTTTTTATCTAACGGCTTTTGCTTAACTCACACCAATAATCTTGTGACAGCAAGAGGAGCTTGTGGTGGTGTTGGCTTGGCGTTTGATGGGTGGAAGGGGTTATCTCAACCATGCTTTGGACCTCAATACTACACTGGAGCAAGCATCCTAGCTCTTGCCTCAAGAGAGTGCGGCGGTAAGTGGCAATACATCTACTGGCTTCACTGGCTGCTGATGGGTGGGTGGCTGTGGTGGATTCAACCCGTTATCCACCCTAGACATGATCCTTTGTACTACACTCACGACATCTCAATGCGCGCCCTATGGGTCATCTCCCGTGTTCGAGGGATCACGTTTGCCAAGGCGTTTGCGATGCGACAAATTATGCGTCTTACCCATGAGATGAATCCTTTCTTTTATGCACACGCAGTAAATGCTGGTGCCACATGGGGTAAGGAAAAAGAGTGTGAGGAAAGACTGCTAGCATTTTCGTCAGGCGTATTTGGCTTTATGCCTCAACGTAATCCTGATGATGTTAACTATTTTGACAACTCTAGATCTCCCCGACATAAATCGGTGACTGCTTTTGCTTTAAAGCTACTTTGGGATGTAAAATAGTAGTTATGGAAATGCGGGCAATAACGGAAAAAACTCAAGTACCGTTAAGCCTGATTGTCACTCTAGTAACATTCATATGTGGCGCAACATGGTGGGCTGCTTCTATGCAAACAAGAGTTTCAAGAAATGAAGAAGCCACTCAGGAAATCGTTAAAGAACTTAAGCTCGCCAATGACACACTCATCGAACTTAAGGTCATTTTAAAACAGGACAGTCGTCGATAGATGCTAGCACTTATTGTATACTCTTAAGTGGAGGGTACAAACATGCTAGATATCATTAATAAGCTTTTAGCAGGAGACACTTTTAAATACATCGTGGTGGCGCTTATCGTCGTCAACGCTGCATTGTCTGCTGTTAGTTCTGCGCTCGAGGTTGTTGGTAAATCCGACAAAACTCCCGCTTGGATTAAGTCTGTCAGTGAAGTTTTAAAGAAGATTGTAGATTTCCTATCTGCCAACATTAAACACTAATCTATGACATGGCTTGGCCTGATTTATTCCATAATCAAAGCAATACCTGTAATAGATCAGGCCGTTCGTTCCTTACTTAAATTTTACGCAGAACAAGAAAAACAGTGGTTCTACCAAGAGATTACAAAGTCGATGCTTGATGCAGTCGGCGGTGATCAAAGAAAACTTGAAGAAGCTATTAATTCATCTAGAGCTGGAAAGCCTAGCGGGCACTCGGGGACAAGATGGCGCGATCAGTAATTGCCTTATTGCTACTGGCCTCATGTATTTCAAGAAGAGATATTGATGCTGTTGTATGGGTCCACGATCAAGTGCCTTCTGAGATTTGTAGACGGGAGCCTAAACTTGAAGACCTTGGTGTGTATCGAAAAGTTAATTGTACGCCTCAACTTGTTGAGGTCGGGATTTGTAAGCCTAATCAAAGAACAAAAGTCGAATTCGTTTCCCTATGCCAATCTGAGATCAAGCAATATCTCTCGATAGAGAAAAGAGAGCTTGAAGAAATCTTAAAGAAAGCTGGCGTGAAATGAGCGTTCTTACAGTTAAAAACTGGTTTGGAAGTCTGACTGATTTTTATATCGGAGAAGACCCAACATCATATCAGCAAGCCGACAACTTAGATGTTGATGACTTCGGTAAATTAAATTCTCGTCGTGGCACAACGCTAGACTTCACAACATCAATGGCTAGAGCTCGTGTACCTGCTTCTGTGAGTACTCGAAGGATCGGTCTTATGGTCCCACAGAAGACTGGCACAAACGGTGATTTCACTATCGTTAAGCAAGTAGGAGAAAAACTACACTACGATAACGGCACGACGATGAATGAGCTTGTAGGGCCTTCTTCTGCTTCTGCGTTTGCGCTCAGTTCACCTATAACTTCAGAGACTGTGTTCTCATATGCTGATTGGAATAATCATTCATTTGTGACACATGAATCGCCATTTCAAAAGCCTGTGATGATTTATAATGATAGTGGCGGCTCGCTCCGACTAAGGACCGCAGGTCTCCCTATTGCAGCTAACACGTTTACTGCTACAGGTGGGAGCGGCGCCAACTACGTTTATGCGCTCGTATACAAATATAGCTATACTGTCGGCTCTATCAGCTATGTTATGCGTTCTGCTCCTCAACTTAAAGAATTCACAAACATTGGAACCGCTACACCATCTAGTTCACCTGCCGTTACTGTTGGTTCTATCCCTGTTTTAGCAAATGCTAACGGAGAACATTATGACACCACGACGATCAAGGTCGAGGTTTACAGGACCACAAACAACGGAGCCGTTTTATATTACGTTGGTGAAGTTACTAACGGTACTACTTCTCTTGCTGATACTGTTACTGACAACACTCTAATAAACAACGAAGCTCTTTATACGATGGATGGGTCTGTGGATAACGACAGACCTCCCAAGTGTAAATACCTTCACGGCACAAGTGATTTTGTATACTACGCGCACGCTTATGAAGTGGGCGCAGATGGTTCTGATCTACAACTTCAACCTCAACGTCTTTATCAATCCAAGAGAGGTAATCCCAACGCTGTACCTGGCTCATTCTATGTAGATATGGAAGAGCCTATTGTTGGAGTTAGTTCTATTAGATCGATCCCTATTGTTTTTTGTCAAAACTCAATTTACCGCATTGACGGCTTTTACGATGATCTCGGTCGAGGCGGCATGGTTGCCAAGAAGATCTCTGATCGAGTCGGATGCTCGGGGCATCTTTCTATTGTGCAATCTTTGGAAGGATTATTCTTTGCTGGTAATGATGACTTTTACTTCACTGATGGATACCAAGTCGAAGGAACATCGGGAAGAAAACAAAAAATCAAAACAACATACAGAAGCTTGGTTGACACTACTCTTAAGCGAAAGCGAATTTGTGGGGCTTTTGATGTATCAGAAAACAAAGTTCTTTGGGCTTGCTATAATCCAAAAGAAACAACTTCTGATAACGCACGAATCTTTGCCTTAGATGTACCATCTAAAGCTATCACAACATACTCTTCAGGATACGATGGAGATCCAGCCACATACTCTGGTACAGCCAACACAAGCGGTACTGTTGTAACTGTTGCGGATACAACAGGTATGGCCAAAGGGCATCGCGTGATCTTCACAGGATCAGCGGCCTCTGCATCCATCACCGCGTATATTGTGTCAGTTGATTCTAATACGCAGATCACAATTTCAGAGAACGTAGGTTCTATGAGTGGTGTGAGTATTGAGGTGGTGGAGCAATCAAGAACGGCTCATTTTTTTGCCAACTTTAGACCATCCTCTTTACTGTATGCCAATGACAAGATGTGGATGGGTAATCAGCTTGGCTTTACTGTTTACATGAACAGAGATCAGACATCTGATCCATGGTTTAACCCTGGAGCAAGTAGTCCTGCTTCTATGAGTCCTTCTGCTGTTTATTTTAACTACGATTCAACAGCGATGGATCTTGGAACATCTGAGCAGATTAAGTGGGTCAACTACATCATTATTAAAGCAAGACCCAGCCCGAATCTTTCCACCAACCTATCTCTTGATCTTAATTTTGAGAATGATGATGATGGCAATGAGTACGACCTAGAGTCGGTATCGTTTGCAGGATATGTGCGTTGGGGCTCTCTTGTGTATGGTGATCCCAAGCTATGGGAGCGCATCAGATCTCTTATCAACGTGAAAAGACGCTTCCCTGCTACACACCTTCGCTGCTCATACAAGCAGCTTGGTATCACCATGGGTTATGTGACTGTGTATCAATCTGGCACTCAAAGCACTGTGGCTGTCAGCGCTGGTCCTAACGCAGTTTCAAAGACCATCACTCTTACGGGTGATAACTGGAACACAGACATTGAAAATCTGTATCTTTCTCTTGAGACAGATACCTATACAGCCGACTACAAGATCGTAAAACAAAACTCTGTTACAGAGTGCATCGTCTTAGATGTTAACAACGCACTACCTATTCAGTCCGGTAAAAAATGGATCATGCGTGGATATCCTAAGAATGTACTTCTCAATCTTATAGAGTACAGCCTTGTGTATGAAGTGATTGGTCCTAACCAGTTGCCTTACCAAGGAGAAAACGCGGTATCACAATGACGGTCCTAGTAAGAAGACCTCTTATCGATCAGATCGAGGATGCTGCCACAAGAGAATCACTTCAGTGGATGTATGATTTTGTGACAACAGAGGCAACTCTTATAAGTAACTTCAGACATTTTTCACTTGAGTTTAATAAAGCAGAGACTGCTCTTAAGATCCCTCATGGGCTTAACTTTGCTCCAATTGATATTATTCAGACATACAAGACAGGCGCTGGCGCTATCACTTTTGTATATGAAAAGTTCGATACGACCAATCTAGTCATTACAACCACAGGGGCATGTGTGGTAAGATTTTTTGCGGGGAGATACCAAGTGTTATGAGCACCAAAACATACGGGACAATTAAAACTTTTGTTCAATCAAAGTTAGATCTCCAAGAAGAAAACTTTATCACTGCTTCAGAGCTACTCACATATTGTGAGGAAGCTGTGAACTTTTGCGAAGGTGAAATTCACAAACTCAATATTGAAGACCAATACTTTGTTGCGTGTACAAATATCAGGATGGTGGCAGGACAAAAGTTCTACGCGCTACCAACTAACATGTATGCCAACAAGATCTTGCGCGTTGTCTATACTAATGGGACTAATGTATACGATGTGAAACGCATGACTCGTCGTCAGCGCTTTGAAGATAAAGAAATTACCGACACAACTGATGGAAGTACAAACTACTATCGATACATGTTGGTCAACAATGATCCTAATGTTGGTACTCAGCTTGAGCTCTCGCCTCGTGCTGCTGAAACAAGTTCTCAGATTACAACTACAGGTAGCACAACAAGCGGGTCTAAGATCATATCAAGCCTAGCTTCAACTTCTGGTATTGTTGCTGGTCATTTTATTTCAGGCACAGGCATTCCAACAGGAGCGCGTGTTGAGTCTGTTGATTCTTCAACTCAGATCACAATCTCTGCCGCTGCGTCTGCAACAGGTGTGGGAGTGACTCTCACAGTAGCAGAACCTCGACTTGTGGTGTGGTTTATCAGACGAGCCAATGTACCTGCTGCTAGCTCTGATATCGTAGACTTTCCTGAGTTCTGGAACTTCATTGCTCAGCACATGATTGTTGAGTGTTTAGCTAAAGAGCTAGGCAATCCTAGACTGCCAAGAGAGCAAGAAAAGCTAAAAGAACTCAGAGCTCAAGTACTCGAGACATTATCTAACATGGTCCCTGATCAAGAAGACAAGATCGAGACTGATGTTAGTTCGTATATAGATCAGAATTTAGAAGGATTTAATCAGTATGGGTTTTAAGTCTATTGTTAAAAAAGGAGTAGATCCACTTAATCTATCAGGCCGTGGGCAGAATATGCTCTTTGGTGATCAAGCAGGACAAGCCGCAGAAGCTGCAAGACTTACTGAGCAGCTGAAGGCTCAGCAAGATAAAGCTAGAGCAGATCTGATGGGAGTGCTTAATCAGCGCCCTGAATACAAATCTATTTTGGGTGGTGATTTCCAAAAAGAACGTGACTACGCGTTCGGTAATGAAAGCTCTCCCGGCTTCTTGCTACAAAGACAAAGAGAAGATCAGAACCTGCAAGACGCTCTGCAAGCTCAGACTCAAACAGGACTTGGACAAACTGCAAACGCATACTCTCAACTTGCTATGAACGGTGGGTTATCGAGTGGTGCTCGTGAGCGTATCGCTCAACAAAGCGCCAACCAAGGTATTCTTGCTCGTCAGCAGCTTAGAGGTCAAAACGCTAGAAACCTAATGGATCTTGGTATCAACGAAGAAGGACAACGGCTGCAATCACGAGCAGGAGTTCTTCAAGCACAGATGCAAGATGCAACAAACTCAAACAACTTCGCACAAGAATCTTGGAAGACAAGAGCCAACACTCTGGCAGGCTTGTCTCAAGCAGAGAGTCAGCAGTCAGCTGCTCTTGCTAACAGAGCTAAAGATAACGGCATGTGTTGCTTTATCTTTCTTGAAGCAAGATATGGTGATGGCACTATGGATGCTGTTGTTAGAAAATATCGAGATGAGTTTGTTACAGCTCGCAATAAGCGCGGGTACTACAAGCTCGCTGAAGTGATTGTTCCTATGATGAGAAAGAGCCGCACCATCAAGGCTCTTGTTAGATTAACTATGACAGACCCTTTGGTGAGCTACGGTAAGTGGCACTACACTAAGATGGGATTTGGTTGGATCTTTAAACCAGTCAAAGATTTCTGGCTTAGAACTTTTGATTTCCTAGGACAAGACACACAATTTGTAAGAGAAAACGGGGAGGTTGTATAAAATGTTACCTTTAATTCTAGCCCTTGGTGGCGCTGCACTTTCAGCCAAGCAAGCACAAGATGAAAAGAAAGACGCTCGTAGAATGGGCGATATGGATGCTCTAATCCAATCCGGCAAGACTGCATATTCTGGTTTCACGGGTGGTCCTCAAGGCGAACTAAAAGCGATGGCTTCTGGTCCATCTGTGATGGGTAATGCTCTAGCAGGCGGTGTGGCTGGGTACTCTCAAGGGCAGGCGTTTGATATGGCTGATGCACAAAGAAATGCCTACGCCGCGCTACTGGCAGGTCAAAAACAAAATCCTCAAGCAAGAGTGATCCCAAATAACGCATACTCTGTCGGGAGATAATTATGGATCAAGCACAACTCATAGAGCAAATGCTCAAAGCAGCAGAGATGCAAAGACAGCAAAGACAGGCTCGTCTTGAGGAAGCGCTTGCACAAAGAGCTCCTCAACCAGGAGGAGTGAATCTTACTCCTCTTGCAGCGTTAGCTGATTCTATGGCTGGAACAAAAATAGCAGGTGGAGTGCAAGCACAAGCAAACGATGCGCAAGCTTATAACAAGCGCTCTGATGAACTGCTTGATCAACTTAATTCTTTAAGAGCCGAGAAAGGCAACATCCCTTTGAATTTGTTGCAAGACAAGAATAAGCAAGATGCTATCGGTGAACGATTTGATACAGCTCAAGAGTCCTCTATGTTTAAGGAAGTTAAAAGAGACTTTGACAACATCAGAAAACCTTTGGATGAGATTGATCAACAATTTAACGGCATCGAATCTGCCTTAACCTCAGGTGACTATGAACGTATCAAAGGCCAACTCTCAAACTTCGCTCGAGCTGTAAACAAAGAAAAAGGTGTTCTAACAGACAACGATGTGGGTCGTACCTATATTGATACTGTTGGCAACATCTACGACAAGTTCGCTTCTCGTTTTGAAAAAGGCCAAAAGGTTAATCCTGCTGACGTAAGACAGCTGGCCGATGCGCTTAAGGAAGCACGAGCTAAGACAGCAGAAGTGGCCGCTGTTAAACACCAAGACGTTGTAGACACATATCAGTCAAATCCATTCGGAGCCACTGTGCTTCGTAAAATGGGAGATAAAGGTCTAGTCGGCGGTACAGAAAAACGTATTCAACAAATCGGTAGCTCACCTAAGATGGGTGAGTGGTATCAACAGAATTTCCAACAAGCAGGCTCTAGTGGAGCTCCTGCTGTAGATCCTAAAAAACGCCTTGAAGAGCTTAGAGCAAAAGCTGCCAAAGGAGCATAATGGCTGGGTTAACCAAAGCAGAACAAGAAGAGCTAGCAAGACTTGAGGCACTCGATGCCAAAGGTCAACTAGCACCCGCTGCCCCTCAAGGACTCACTGAAACTGAGAGGCAAGAACTTGCGCAGCTAGAAAGTCAGTACGCTGAGAAACCTGTTGGTGTGAAAGATGTAGCGCTGGGTGGACTTGATCTACTTGGCCGCGCTCTTGATCTGCCAGGTGGTCTTCTTCGAGTGGGAGCAGGTAAAGCTGCCGAGCTTGCCACAGGTAACGATAACATCGTCACCAAAGAAGATCTCTACAACGCGCTAGTGGGACGAGCTCCCACAACAGCTAAGATGATGGAGCGAGGTGGAGTAGGTGAGATGGGCTCAGTTGAGCTGCCACTGCTTGGTCGAGTCACTGGACGTGGCGCCCTAGGTTTTGCAGGCGATGTCGCATCAGGAGTGGGAGCTGGTATGGGCCTTGGCGCTCTCGCAGGTGGTGAAGGCATCCTTGCTGGGACTGCTCGTGCGCTTAACGCCCCCAACGAAGTAGTCGGCCAAGCAATGAATGCTGCTGGCCAGGGTATGTATCGTGGCGCTTACAAGAACCTTGATCGCGCTGCTGAGTTGATGGGTAAAGGCAAGACCGCTGTATCTGATGTACTCCGCAAGAACAAGTGGTGGGGAGGATCTCAGGCCACAGAAGATTTCACTCGTGAGCTAAGTGATCGCTTGTCAAAACAAGTAGAAGACAAGATCGCGCAAAACTCTATTGAAGGCGGCACTGTTGATGTGGTTGGCAAGATGCAACTGATGAAGCAAGAAGCCGAGAAGATGCTTGCCGAGCAACACACTCCTGAAGTTCATGCTCAACTTAAGAGCTATATCGGTAAGCTTGATAACATCATAGGACAAGGCCAAGTGCCAGGTGTGCCTGTGATGCCACAACAGCTTGCGCCAGGTGTGACTTTCAATGAAGGTAAATACATGGCAACAGAGGTAGAGCCAACAACAGGGCTACTTCTTAAGCCTAAGCCTATTGCTAAATCCAATGCACTCATCGATGAAGTAACTCCCGCAATGGAGAGACCCTTCTCAACTCAATCGGCAAACAACATCAAGCAAGAACTCTACAACGACATCGGTGGAGAGCAGTACGGTCTGCTCTCAAAATCACCTGTTGGTAAGAGGCTGATGAAGAGCGCTGTGAGATCCGTTAAAGAAGGTATCGAGCAGCAAGTGCCCGAGGTGGCAGGTCTTAATCAAGACCTAGGCGCTCTCTTGTCTGCTAAGAAAAAAATCGCTCAAGAAGCAACAAGTGCCATCAGACAAAACGCTGGTACAACTGTGGGCTTTATGTCCATGAGAGATCCCGCTCTAGCAGCACTTAAACATCTAGGTGATCTATCTAAGATGACAGCTGCAAGATCTGGTGGAGGTCTTCTCTTGCAAAATCCCGCTGTGCAATCTGCAACCGAGCAAGCTCTTATTGAAGCTTCTGGTCGAGGTAATGCAGATGATAATCTCTCGCAAGTAATAGAAAGGATCAAACAAAAGTATGGAACAAGCAACAAGTAAACCTGAAGAGAAAGACTACGAGCTCGAGTGTCTTGTGCGATCAATCAAAGAAGTTGAGATGGCTAAAAAGCAAAAGCCTGAAAAGTACAAGAAAGCCCTCGGTATCATCAAAGGAGAAGTACAAGTAATTTCTTCTATTGCTGATCTAAAGAAAGTCAAAGCCGCAAAAGATATGGCAATGCTTGATGAAGAAGAGTCAGACGATGGAGAAGAAGAGTAGGATCACTTCAAGTAAGCAACGCTTCTTGAAAGTATCTCTACGATAATCTCTTCTAAATCCTTACACCATCGAGGGTGTTGTCTTACACCGCCCTCGATAATCTCAGCGTGAAAGCGTTCGTGATAATAAGTCTCAAGCCAATTGGGATCTTCAACATTAATATACATTGTCTTAGTGCTCCAATCATAAGCACCAACAGCCGCATCTCCATCAACAATTAAATCCTTCACATACACAATAGGGACTTTGTATCTATTGATCTGTACCCATGTGCCTAGCTTTTGCCGGATCTTGGCTGACTCTTTGGCGGTAGCTTTTTTGTAAGTATTTTGGTTATCCCCAGGAGCATTTTCTTTAAGTGACATTGAAGCTCTCCCCAATCAAAGTCAGACTTAACTTGATTACACCTTTTACAGCATGGTGCCACATTCCCTAGTATATAACCCATTTGGTTATTAACCCTGTCAATACCGTGAGAATGTGTGGGTTTGACACCACAGATATAACAAGGCTGTGATGTCAAAAAAGAAAACTCCTCTAGCGCAATATCAAAAACTATTTTACGCCTTTTTGAGCTTTGCCTGTATTCTTTGTATCTTCTTGCTTGAGAACGCACTCAATATATTCTGCCGCTTCAATGCACCATCTGGCAAGTCGGCGCAAGTCACGCGCTGTGTACTGATCTTGGTACACGTAGGCAGTGTCAAGCACTCCATCACGCAACCAGCACTGTGGTCTTCCAGTCCCTTCATGGTGAACAAAATCGTTAGGTAGTTTCATCTGACTCTCCTTCAATGTGGACGGTAACAACAACTTGAGATGGCTTGCGGTGAGCTTCAAGGTCGACTCCTGAGAGTTCTCTGATGCTCTTATAGTCAACCGCGCCCTTTCTAAGCGTTCGCGATACCTTGATACCCGCTCCCTTAACAGCAGGGATATCGGGTGTAACAAAACAAGACAGGCTCTTGCGCTCTTTCTCCAAAAGCAACTCAAGCTCTGCAATCTGTCCCTTAATCCGTTTAAACTCCTTAGCCGCTCTAACATACTCCTCCAAATCACAAGCCACATAATCCTTGGTAGAAAGCGCAGGTGCCATATCACGCACAACGTGTACTTCCCACCATCTCTCAGCTGTGGTCTTAAGGATCTTGTGCTCTTCGATATCAGGGAGCACTTCGATCTCAACCATGTCTTCATCTTCGGGTCTGTAGCTGACAAACAAACACTTATCAGCTCCTGAGATCATGAGGTTCCACTGGCACTGAAGACGATAGTGCTCAGGGATCACACCAGGCTCTCCTGATGGACCAGGACGAGCCGCTTCATGTGCCTTCGCTCCCATACACTTAATCTCTAAGATCCAGTTGCGATCAAGAGAGTATCCATCATCGTTACAACGACACACTTCACCAAGCTCCCAACTCTTAGGCGAGAACATGGTCATGTACTTGCGCTCAAGAAGAAGTCTACACGCCTTCTCTCCTATGATACCTCGCTGCACATGAGGTAGAGCTGAGATGTTGTCGGGCGCCTTGCGAGCTGTCTTCTCAAGCCATAGCGAGTAGGCTGTGCGATAGGGGCTCTTGCCCATGATGATAGCGATCTCTGAGCCGCCGATTCCAAGCTTGCGTTTTTGTATCCACGCTTCAGTCACGCCAGAGGTATTTTCATTTTTAACTTCCCAATAATTCATGCGAATCTCCCATTCTTATCCCTTTGTCTTGCTCTTCGATTTTTGCACTGTTCACTTGGAGTTGCCCACCTGCAATTTTCCTTAGAATAAGGTCCATTGTTATCAATTCGATCAAGTGTTTTCCCTTGTGGGGGATCTCCCATATCTTTGTAAAAAATTTTAAATTCGTGCCACTCGTCAGCCACAAAAATTCCACGGCCACCATAGTTTGAATAATCTTTGTTTTTTTTGCGATAACAACGCTGAATCATAGATGACCACTTACTGTAAATCCGTGTTCCTTTTTTGCCGTGTTTAAACATAGGATTTTTATCGCCTGTACCTTTAAATCTAACGACTATTAAGCACCCACAGGATTTAGCAACGCTTTGTATTAGAGAGCTAAATTCATTTCCACAATACCCACACGATAACTTTACGACGGCACGAGTGCGTTTTTGTTGAGGATAATATTCTCGAAAAAAACCAAGCGGTATATGTGGATGAAATCTATTCTCTGAGCGCGAGTCTGAGCTCATCTAAACTCCTAACAACGATATAGCGACCGCCATGTCTGGTGATAGCCGCTTGAAATTTCTTCTGATGATCCGACTGTACGCCTCGCGCTGCCTTGAACTCGATAAACAGTACCTGTCCGTTCTTGATAGCAATCGCATCCGATATACCTCGCACAGCGAACGGGCTAGACGACTTCCTGTACGAGCCTGCTTGCTCATCATAGGTGCCTTGGTTCTTGGTGATGTAGGCGTAGTAGCCGTTGGCGTTAAGCCATCTAAGACACTCATCTTGAACCTTCCCCTCTGGAGTCACCCCTTAAGTCTAGTAACGCTTGCTCGGGAGCATAATCCGCGTCGTGTTGAATAGGTTGTAATCCTGAGACCTCTATCACCTTGCCGTCTGCCACAAGCACTGCCTTGGGCATGAAGCGAAAATCCTGTGATAAAGCCATCCGTGTTAAGTCTTCTCCTTGGCAGCCCATATCCTTCATGCGCTTGTAGAGTCTTCGATAAGCGCCCATGCGTCTCTTGTCAGATCTGCCACGAGTAAACGGTGGGACTGTGAGCTCTTCTGTGATGCTGTGGTTGTATGTGAACAGCACATGATGTGAGAGCTTCTCCATATCAAGCTTCCACTTCATCGCTGTGTGTGTGATGGCAACCGCTTCAACACGCGAGTACATGCCTTCAAGTGATGCCGCCTTACTGGCCAACGACTCCACTGCGCTCTGTCTCTCACGTAAAACTTGCTGCTCATGAAGCGGTGCTAAGCAACCTGCACACACTGTACTAGGTGTTATGGTGCCAAAGAAAAACTCTCCACACTTACTACACTCAGTAACAGCTTCCATCTCAACGCTATGATCAGGGTTGGTCTTGCGAGCTGTGATGATGTCATCGCGCTGCCGAATAAACGGATAGTCGATAGGACCACAGCTTGTAATCACGTTGCCATAGTCAAGAACAAGAGCATACTCCTTGCTAGGTGATGGACGTAGCACACGACCAACTGACTGTACCATCAGCACAGGGCTCTTAGTGGGCCTGAGTATCACGATGGCATCAATGGGCGGGTGATCATATCCAACGGCGACGATGGTAACAAACACAAGATGTCTGCGCTTGCCTGCTTCGAACTCTTCAAGCTCTCTTGAGTAGTCCATCTCAGAGTGACAGATGGCAACCATCTCACCACAAGATGAAAGCATGCGTGCCACTCTCTCACAGTGATCAATAGACACACACTGCCACACAGCCGATCTGCGAGCATGTCTGTTAAGGTGAGTGAGCGCATCAAGCACCTGCAAGTGTAGCTTCTTGTCATCTGCTGCCAGGTGTTCTAGCTCTTGCAGCAGGTAGTCTCCTTGTGATGTAGCAAGTGACTTGGTATCAAAGCGAGCAGCTTCAGATCCTGCCACACTACGAGCAGGCACAAGATACCTCTGAGTAAGTAAGTCCTTCATGTACACTTCATAAGTGATGCGAGAGAAGTGACGAGATGATCCATAGATCTTAGCTGTGGTGGTATACGGCGTGGCTGTAAATCCAATATCTCTGACTCGAGGGTTGATGCTACGAAGATGCTCATACCACTCACCGATGGTGGATGCAGGATCATCAAGCTGCGGAGCAAAGGTGTGCGCTTCATCCCATATCACAAGGTTATATGGTACAGCAGGACGCACATGTATGATGGATAGATATGATGCGATGGTGAGTTGACGAGAGAGCTCTCTTCTTCCAAGTGATCCACAGCAAACACCAACATCAAGACCATGCGCTTGCAACACTCTCTCAAGCTGCTTCACAAGCTGTACTCTGTTGATCATAAACAGTACTCGTAGTGATGGAGTCTTAGCTAAGAACTCTTCAACCAGTGCTGTGAAGGTGAGTGTCTTGCCACTCCCTGTGGGAGCAACAATAAGAAGGCTTCGCTCGTCACGAAGAAGTGCCTCGTTGATCGAGCGAAGAATTAGATTCTGATAACCTCTAAGCTTACCAGTTGCTGAAGTTGCTTGCATGAGCAGCACTATCTGATTTTGACTGTAGCTTGTTGGGACAATCGTTAAAGTATGTCTGTGTTCTTAACTCGCCATCCTTGCCTGTCTTTTCTTTCACCTGCACACTCACAGGCAGTCCTGTTAAGTACGCACACACATCTTGGATAGTGGCAAGCGTTGTAGGAGGGCTAAGCAGCGCTCCAAAGAGAATAGATGAGATAGTGTCTTGAGAAATCTGTTTGGTCTTCTCGTGTTCCATGTTCAAGTCTACAAAATGAAAACCAGGGTGACCTTCAAGCTTTAGTTTAAGCTTAATAGTCTGATGACCGTTCTTGGTCTTACCAACTTCTGCTGATGCAATGTTGCCTAAATATTTTCCAGGTTTAATGGTGTCGTATTTTTTTTCAGGTTTTGTAAAATTAAACATCTTATCTATTCTCCATCTTCTTCATAATGATTGTTAAATTAGGCTCCTCAGGGTTAGCCAAAACCCCGAGACGATCCTTGGCTTGAGTCTTCTTAGTGGTCTTAGTGACAAGAATGCGCTTGTCATCTTCTGCCACCACCATACGAGCAACTAGATCAAAGGCAGGCAAGATAGCATCCTTCACCTTGCGACCACCCACACTAGGAAAATAGCTTGCTAGTCCAGTCTCCTTATCTTCCACATACTCCTCTAGAGCTGTGAAGATCACGGTGTAGTGCTTAAGATCTCTGAAGAACTTAATAAGATCTTGCATAGCTGCTGTGTACTCGCCCCAGAGCTTAAATCCATCACCATGTTTTTCCTTCATGTGACGATGAATGTTCTGAGCAATTTCAGTGAGTGAATCAACAAAGAGCACGTTAAAGCGAGAGGTACACTCAGGAGTTTGAATGTACTGCGTGAACTTTTTAAACTCTTCAAATCTCTCAGCTTCAGATAACAACGCGCCCGCATCATTATAAGCAAGAGGCTTGTAAGCTACCTCCACTCCATCTTTTTGGAGCGATGCAAGACCGCTCTCAGTGTCCAGTACAAGAACCTTCGATGGCTCAGGTAAAGTCTTGATAAGAGAAGTTTTTCCAATCCCAGAGACCCCATAAAACAACATGTACTTGGGCTCTCTCGGCAAATTTAATGTCGAGTGCAGCTTCATATCCTATTCCTTTCTTGATAACGTCTGACGCTACTGTAAAAAAAGTGATAGCTCAAGAGGAGTACTAAAATGTCCATCACACTATGTCAGGGAGTCTTCTCCCAATACGCATGGCAATACTACAAGCTCGGAATGAACATCATGCCAGTGCATGACAGACTGCCGCTTGTGAGTGGCTTCAACCAGCTGTGGGGCGCGAGTCGTCAAACAGAAGAAGAGCTTGAGTACCTCGTTGAAGGCTTCCCACATGCTAACGGTATCGCTGTTGTGTGTGGCAAGTACACAACAGTGCTTGATGTGGATGTGAGTAGGGAAGACACAACACCTGATGTGTATGAAGCGCTCATGGCGCTAGCTCCTCGTACTCCTATGAAGCGCTTCGGCTCTAAAGGCATGGGCTTTGTATACCAAGGAGCCGACTACACAAAGCAAGCTCCTCCTGTTGCTGTTGAACTCTTCGGTCGTGGTGGGTATGTGGTGCTGCCACCGAGCTATCACGATAAGACAGGAGAGCAGTACAGGTGGGTTGATACCACGCTAGAAGAAGTGGAGACACTACCAGTGCTAGAGCTAGCTCAGTGGGAGAAGATAAAGCACTACTGCCTTGTGAACGGCCTTGTGAGAAAGGGAGCCAAGCGTGAGGGTGATCAAGGCTACGGCTCAGAGGGTGGAAGAAACATCGTTCTAACTGCCAAGCTGTGGGCGATGGTGAAAGCTCCCAGCGTGCTCGGTAAGAGCGTCACAGAGCTCGTTAAAGAGATCATGGCCTATGACCTAGATCGCTTCGGTGAGAACTCGTGGTTCCAAGACCCAACAGAAAGAAAGCGCTACACACCCGAACAGTTCGCCCGCAAGTTCGTTGAGCGCTCGCTAAAGAAGGCTCAGCGTGAGCGCAACGTGGTGGTGGTGCCAGATGATCAGTGGCAAGAGCCAGAGAGTGCTGAAGGGTATGAGGGTGGTGGCGAGGGGTATGGTGATGAGCCGAACACTGTAGATGAGATCTCAAGTGACAAGATGCCGAACCTGATACCCAAGGGTGGGATCATGGAAGCAGTAGCGGACTTCATCACAGAGAGCAACGGCTATGAGAACCATGTACTCTCGCTAGTGGGAGCGCTGGGGCTGTGCTCAGTGCTCGCAGGTCATAGGGTGATGGTGGGTAGGTCTCATCCCAACATGTTCATCTTGTGTACTGCTGGGAGTGGTGTGGGTAAGAGCGCACCACAACGTGCGATCCATCAAGCACTCATGCAGAGTGCTAACGGGATAGGGCTACTGGGCTATGACACGTATGCCAGTGTGCAAGCTGTCTCGATGGGTCTTGCTCGTAACCGTTGTCGTATCGATATCATGGATGAGTGTAAGAACCTGTTCATGGCCAACACCACACAAGGAGGACATCTGCGTGGAGTTGATGCTGAGCTGTGCAAGATATGGAGTGCATCAGGTGGGATACTGCCAGCTAAGCCAGCAGTGAACAAGGACTCGTCTCGTCCTGCCATCTGCTGTCCCTACCTGTCGGCTCTGATGTTCTCAACGCCTGCCGCGTTCCATCGCTACTACTCAACCATGCTAGCTGAGGAGGGCTTCGGTTCTCGAGCGCTAGTGCTTGCTGACTTCACGAACCTCAACCAAATCGATAGAGGGCTTGTGGGCTTCGGTCCTAGCACCAAGAGCAGGTACTCAAGCCTCACTGTTGATCAGATCGACTACTGGACCACGATGCCAGTTGAGTACAAGGACGCATCAGGCAACCTCGTAGCATACGATGCCACAGGGGGGATCCCCAGCTGCCACAAGATATCGCTTAGTGCAGCTGCCATGGATATGGCCGAGCAGATGCAGCGTAGCTATGTAGCGCAGGCAGCGGAGGCTGCCGAGGTAGGTCATCCTAATTATGAGCTACAGGCAGCGTATCTTAGAGCGATGGAGCATCACTACAAGCTAATGGGCGCTTGGGTTATCTCCCAAGCAGATGAGGGGTTTGAGCTGGGAGTTGACCAGCTTGATTGGGCCAACAAGGTGTTCGAGTTCTCACTGCTTAGTCTTAAGAGACTTCTTGCCAAGAAGAGTTTGCAGAGTGAGCACGAGGCAAGGATCAATAGGTATAAGGCTTGGGCTCAGGGGAAGAAGGATGTTGAGAAAAGGCGCTTTGTGGAATGGGTCAGAAGGATGCTTGATACTGGGGATAGTAAGGCTATTGCCAACTTCATCAGCATCCTTGAGCAAGAGGAGCTTGGTCACTTTGAAGTTGCCGAACGCGCCGCTCCCAATGGAAAGCATAGAGCTAAGTGGGTTTGTGGCTCATAAGGTCGCATTTCTTGATTTTTCGTGCGACAGTGTATGTGTTTGTATTTGCTAAGGAAATGTCCCAAAGTCGCGAAGTCGCAAGGGTGCCGCTATATATGTGTAAAAGTGAGGAAATTAGAAGATGTTTTTACACGTATACAGCTAAATATATATATATATATATATTCTAATACTAATAACAATAATTCCAATAACTTACATGTCGAAAATCGGTATGCGACTCAATGCGACCGATTAAAAAAAGCTAATGATTGCTGGTACAAACAGTTTGGAAAATGTCGCAAATGGCATTTTTAGGGTGCGACACTGGTTTGGCACGGTTGTTGCAATTAAATGAGGTCGGAAATGTCTATTCCAAGGTACTCGGCAGCGGCTGCGTAGACTAAATCTTTGAGGGTAAGGTTATCGGCTGCGAGTTTGGCCATCAGGGGCTTGCGAAGATCGTTGTTCATTCGGATGTAGACTATGGAAGACTGCTTTGGCTTTTTCTTGGCTTTCACAGTTTCAAGACGAGCGGCAAGAGTGTTTGGTTTACGCGTGGGAGTCATGATCTGTCATCTATGTTGATGTTAAGGTACTCGCTGATGGCAGCAAGGAAGATGTCCTTGTATTTCAGGTTATCGGTTACAAGACGTGCTGTGAGTAGGTCTTTGATGTCCTTGTCTACTCGGATATAGATCACAGCGGCCTTCTTTTGCTTTTTGGTATTCTTAAGCTGCATAAGGCGATCCTTAAATGACACGTCTTTGTTTAAAAATGGACCTTGCGAATCAAGTTTTCGCTCTCTAGAAAGATTGGCTAGCTTTTGAGTTAGCCCGCTTTTAGGGTTTGCCATTATTACCTGCATCTTACAGTAGCAACCTGTAGGTGTCAATTTAAAGACACCTTGTCTAGCCTGTAAGGATGGCGCGCGTAATCATTCTCCTGTGAGTGGTGATCGACCTAATCCTGAGTCTTGTAGATAGCGGTAACACTTGGGGTTGCTAGCTTGGAGTGCGCGTCTGAAGCTCAGAGCTTGTCCATAGTCACCGTGTGTTGTCTCGTTTTGCATGATGAGTGTGAATGCACTGGTAATGGCTTGATATGACTGTAGATTGTGCCAACATGGTGTTGGGTGTGCCTTTAGTTCGGCGTCTGTTTTCTCTATCTGTTCTTGCTCAGCTGCCTGTTCTTCTTCACTTGGTTCTGTAGCTAGTTGTCTGACGGCTATGACGTTAGCAGGACTTTGGCAACTGGTGATTAAAAGAGCGGTAAGGGTTGCAGTTAAATATGTTTTCATAGTCACAATCTCCTTTAAGCCGTTTTCTTACGCGGTAAGGATCGCGCGCGAAAAGCTTTTAATATATCGGCCTTTTTCTCGTCAGCTTGAACTAGCCTAACGTATCGCATTGTGTTCTCAATCTTCTTATGCCCTAGCAGCTCTTGGACAAGCACAACGTCTCGACCTACGTCTTGGTACAGACGAACAGCAAAAGACGCCCTAAGGCCGTGTAGCGAACAGTGGCTAAGGCCTAGACCTAAGACCTTGATTCGGATCTTCGCCCAATGGCGCCTTAATAACGCCTTAAAGGAGTCTGCCTGATATATCTGCCATGGCATAATACCTAACCTAAGCCCTCTCTCAAGAGCGAACAGGCAACCCTTGTCAACTGGCACAACTCGATCCTTAGATCCCTTAGCAGCGTGTATAGCTAGCATCGCTCTTGTCACGTCTACATCTGCTAGCGTTACATGAGTTAACTCGTGACCTCTCATGCCGGATCTGATAAGCAGCTCGCAACATAAGGCCCACTCGTTGTCTCGCTCAAGGCTTAACGCTGCTAGCGCCATTGTTAGTTGCTCGTGTGTTAGGTGACGTGGCATCATAACTCACCTTTGGCTTTTCGAATAGCGTCTTTAACTTTACGAATTGCATCCTTTGAATGTTTAATAAATTCGTTTTCGGGCAGCTCTCTAGATATATGCTCAAGCGCCTCAAGAAGATCAGGCGCTGCGGCTATTAGGCGAGCGTTTGCTTCAAATCTTGGTCCATGAACTTGAACACGGTCTGAATTCGCGTCACATAATTCGGCTATATAAACTCCGCGTGGTCCACGAATGAAGTCTGAAACGTCGTCTAGTTTCCAAGGTCCGGGCGTGTGTTTTGTGTTTTTCATTTTAAGACGCCTTTCGTTTTGATTTTTTGTTTTTAGGTAGATCCATGAAAAATATAGTTGCTTCGTTTTGTAAACCAAACCAATAATTTTCTAAATTCTGTTGTCTGTACTCTTCTTTAATTTTCTTCGTGTTGTATTTATTGAATTCGTCTCTGAAATTGTTAATAGCTAAAGTGGTCTGCTCATTTTTTACAAGCATTGTGCTATTTTTGAAATCAATGATGTAATGCCCATTTTCTTCTATCCATGAAAATGCATCAGGTGATTCTTGAATCTCAGGCCTAAATTCCATTTTATTAAGGAATGCTAAAAATTCTTCTATACCTATTTTCCTGTAATTTTTTTGGTTTATTTCGAAAGCTGTCTTAACGATGGGCAAGTAAGAATCTAAGCCGCCATTCCAATGCTGATATATTACAATTGATTTATTTTCGTCTATTAATGTTACATAAACTCTATTTCCCATATTAAAAAATCTCCTTAACCTTTTTCAAAGCCTTAGCTAGTTTGGTTTTTAGTTCGGTATTGTTTTTCCATTCGATATTCACAACTTTCACATCTTCAGTTTCCATCCTGAAGCCACAATTCCTATAAACAGCGCCGCTAGATCGATGGTATGGTGATTCCCAATTGATAACACTTGAAACTTCTGCTGAATGTTTCCCATTTTCACTGCCGTTGTACATCACTCGAATTTGAAGCATTATTGTGTCGTCATTCATTGACTCGAGTTCAAATTCAGAAAGTTTTTCTGCTAGATAACTTTGTTTTAATTCGTAAAGATCATGGTAGTTAACTTGATCTTCATTGATTTCAAGAGCGCCTAATTCAGCGGCATATTGATCGATAAAATTTTCCTTGGCAGATTCAAGACTGTATTCAACTGATTTATCTAAATGTTTATTGGCAAGTTTTGAGGAGTACCTTAAGCCACTACCCCAATAAGAGCTAAGGAAATCAAAAGTGGTAGCTGTAAAACCGCCGAAATTTTCAGAGTCTCGAATGAAACCGTCTCTTGAATGACATTCAATTTCTTCTAGGTTGGGATGCATATCGTCGCTGATATTTTCGCTAGCTTCTTCTAGCATCTCTTTAATAATAGATTGAAGCTCGGGCTGTTCTTCTAGAAATTGTGAGTATGTTGTTTTTAAATTTGTTCGCATAAAATCTCCTTTGTTAGTTCAATATTTCTTCAAGCCATTGAGTGATTTGTTTCCATGTACGCCCCATTTCTTTAGCGGCAATAATGTTGTCTCTTAAGAACAAGTAATCAGGCTCGTTTGATCCAATGCCGTATTGACTTAGAAGCTTGTGAGCTTTGTTCGCTATTTGATCTCTGTTCATACATATTCCTTTTTTATTTATTTAATTTCTTAAAGACTAACCAAAGTGAATACAGTCACACTCACGAAGAGCGTTAACATGGTCCACGCTGTAAACTGTTCGATAATGTATTGTGTTGTTAGTTTGTTATTTGTTCTCATATAAGAAGTTAGTTGCAGTGAATGTGCCAAAGGTGAACAGTTGAATTTATTGAGTTGACATAAACAGAATTTGTTTACTAGTTAGTCAAAAGTTTTATAGCAATTAAACATTGCTTGATTTAGCTAGCAGTTTTAGCTAGCTAGCATTGCGTATAACTTGTGAGCAGTGTGAATGAGTTCAACATTTCGACGCGCTGCTATATAACACCGCTAGCAAAAGCCGCTTATATATAATGCTAGCTCAATTCAAAAACTAAAATCGAAATTCAAAAACCAAAATCAATTTAAAATTCAAAACTTAACGGATTCAAGTATAGCCACAAGCGAACGCATTCATCAATGATATCAACTATTTGCGCTGATTGTTAAGGTTTAGTTAAGGCCGAGCACAGTTAGTTCGACTATGGGGGGGTGGGGGTCTAGCTTTACCAGTACTGGTATGTCCACCCCATCCACATGCTAGCAAATCCCATAACACACCCTGGCAATCTATTGACACTCAAGCTAGCACAACTTACGACCTTGAAAATGAATTACAAAGACAGATTTCAATCCCAAACAACAGTGCGCCTACTCCAAAAAGCAGAAGTAGAAAAACGAGGCGCCTTCTTAGCAGGCGCAGCTTGGGCCTTCGAGCTTCTTGATAAGAAGCATCCCGAGCTTAATCTGCAAGCGATACTCCCCCAATACCTAGAGGAGGCGGCAAAAGATGTTCCCGCAGACGCAAATCAACCAGCCAGCAATATCATCGTATAGCCCCTACACACCCTTATTCGCAGAGCTAGCGCGTGTGATGTGTATCATGAAGCGCACACAGATCGAGCCACCTCGTTACATGATCTTTGTCACCTCACGCTTTATGACGCTGTTCCCGTATCTACTGCGGGACTTCAACTTGTACCTAGTGGAACAGGGGCTACCCATAGCCAACATCAGCATCCTGCCTACTGTAGAGGATGCCAAGGCGATGATGATGCCTGATAACTGGCCACCGTATAAGTACGACAGGGTGTTATGGCTACGTCGTAACGCAAGGGACTTAGGCTATGTATACCTCTGATGAGCAGCCAGCCTGCCAGCGGGTGAACATCAACATGCCCATGGCTCATACGCGCAACAGCTTGTACGAGCTGATCAACAACTACACAGATGCGCAGAAGGGTTCCACAGATGGCACAGGCCATGCATTGTACCTAGCGCTACAAGCCTTCAACCACATGGCATGTCCCTCTGTGGTACTCAGGCTGTTGCTGCTACTTGAAGACTACGAACAAGAGCTATCAGAGCTCAGGGGGAGATCATAAGGATATGACAGACATAGAACTACACTTGGCAACAGTACAAGGACTCATCGATGAGATCATGGCGCGCCTACCACCCGAGGCTACGCGTGATGTTGTGATCGAGCTACTCCAAGAGCTAGCAGATGAGACAGAAGAGGTTGAGGTGTTTGAGTGAGCTCGGTTAGTGGACTGAAGACGCTTGCGCAACTCTGGCAAGAGAACGGCGAGAAACCGTTTTGGGCTACCTTCATAGACTCTAGATACGGGACTCAATACTTCTACTGTATGGGCAAGAACCCGGTGTGTAATGGGTATGCTGTTGGAGTAAACAACAACGGGTTCACGCTGCTCCACGGTGCTGACACGTGTGTGTGGAGTTTCTGCGAAGACCCGACCAAGCCTAAGCCTAAGATGCGGATTTGGTTAGACACCAACACGCAAATCCTTGCCTATAGCTACAAGGTTCCGTGCGTGAACTTCCGTGACGGATGGAAAGACGTCACCGATGAGATTCGAGCCCTTCTGAAAGGCGACGATGAATAAAATAAAAATGTTTGAAATAAGTCCAAAACTAAAAAAGAGTGTAGACGTAAGGCTTCCGTTTGACAGAAGACACGCAGATACAAAGCAAAACTATGGGGTTCATGGTTTAGATATTTGGTTTTTATTAAAAGGCGACAAGGGAGCAGTTCAATTTGCCTGCACCTTTAATTGTTATTTACCAAGCGTAGATTTTTCTAGTTGGTCAAAGATGTCTAGACATGAAGTTGGCAGAATGAACGGCATGGATGTTGGGTATCATGCGTTAGAACCTCAATTTGAAGGACATGAACCTATGGGACCATGCCAACATTTAGATGGAAAAACCTGCTATTACGATGGATCTTCTTTAAGATCCGACGACTGGGCAGACGAAATTTTTAGCACTGTTGGCGAACCGCCTGAAAACACCCTTTGGCGAAAATTACAGGAAGAATACATAGAAAGATTTGGTGAGCCGTGAATCTGCAACACCTCAAAGCCCTATGCGAGAAAGCTAATTTTGGATTTGAATTTCAAGATACTTTCACGCCTGAGTTCTGTCTAAAACTCCTTTCTATTATCGAAATTCAAGGGAAGACGCTTGAGTTTTATGCAAATGAAGAAAACTGGCATCGAAAAACACTCTACGAAAAACATTTTAAAGGAATGGAACCGGATATTGCCAATAAGATTTCAATGCTAGACCTATCTCGTCTTAGGGGTGGAGAGGGTCATTGGTTTAAAGTAGCAGGCGCAAAAGCACGTGAAGCCCTCGCCCAAATCGAGCGGATTGGAAAAGGTAATGCGAATACTTAAAGTCGATTGGATAGACGCTTGTACTCGCGGCGGTTGGGGCACAATCGAATACGCTAAAACAGAAAAACCCGTTTCTGTAGCGACTGTTGGCTTTGAAATAATAAACAACAAAACCGAAATTGTGTTAGCACAAGGAGTTTCGTCGGATTCAGTTTTAAATATTACAGCCATTCCTAAAGCATGGGTGAAAAAAATAATCGTATTGCAAAAAACTAAAAAACAACCCCCAACGCGCAAAGGATGAGCATGAAAGAACCTAAATCTACAGACGAAGCTGGCAGAGCCCTAGTAATAACTTTAGAGAAACTTGCCAAAGCCAAGATGCCCGATGCAATTCCTTCTAATTCTGAGGAATCTTGGGTTGAAGGTTTTGTTTACGGTTATTCAGAGAAGTTTGAAGAAGCCCTCTCTTCGGGGCCGAGTGAAGACCCATACAGCAACTTACAAAACTATGAAGAAGAACCATACGAATTTTTATTGGAGCAAGAGAGAGATTCATATAAAAAACTCGCCGAACAATGGCAAGCCGATTACGACAGGCTTAAGGCTAAGCATGAGCCATTGGTAGCCATTACGTCCAATACCCCCAAGCTCGACGAGAAAGAATTGGAGGATGCGGCACAAGCAGACGACCTATGTAACACTGAAACAATGGAAACATTTAAACGCGGGGCACGATGGGCTTGGGGTAGGAAATGAACCTATCTATTAAGAATGTCCAAGATTTTTTAGGAAGTAATTGGCAATTAGATGAGTTTCCCACGCCAGTTATGGATGAATATAGCTTTAGACTTTCCACAAGATTTTTAATTAAAGGAGAGATGGGACCAAAGACAATTTCAGAGGCAATACTTAAAGCCTTAGAAAGTTGTCCTATGTTAGCCGAGCGCCTTACTGAAATTGAGACTGTCAAAGGAGCATTTCGAGAATATATGGCAGAAGCCAAGGCAACGATAGAAGAACTCAGGCGCTATGAAAGTTACTACAAACTTCATAAAGAATTGCTTCTCGCAAAGAGTGAATCTAAATGAACCCTTTACACTTGGCACTCACTTTGGCGTCCTGTGTGCCAACTGTAACCCAAGCCACAGAGCTAAAACCAAACATGACATTTTCCTACTTCAAAAACTACAACAAAGAAGTTGTTTTCTTGGATCTGTTCGATACGAAGACGCTTCCCAAGAATCAATTTGCCGTGGCGTACATTGCAACAACTTATGAACGCTGGCGGCCTGACGCTAAAGATTTTCCAATTGATATTATCGGCAATCCTATTAAAGGCTGGGATAAAGAGTTTTGGACTGATTACCGATCTAAAAAACTCCGTGAAATTATCCTAAAAAGAATTATGCTCGCAAAAGAAAAAGGTTTTAATGCAGTAGATTTTGACAACGTAGATGGCCATTTAAATGATTCAGGTTTTAAGTTGACCAAAGATGACCAACTCGATTTTGTTAAGTTTCTTTCCGAGAAAGTTCATGCAAGAGGAATGAAAATCGGCCTTAAAAACTCAGCCGAAACAGCCTCATCACTAAAACCCTATTTTGATTTTGTCGTGATTGAAGAGTGCGAGAAATACAAAGAGTGCGGCAAGTATTCTTCTTTTCAAATTCAATTCCCAATTGAGTACACCGCAAAATCGGATGCTTTATGTAAAAAACATCCGAACATAGTGTTCGGCAATAAGGATTTATCTAAGCAGGAGTTTTGTAGATGAAACCCGATTATCTCAACGTCCATCTAACAGCTAAAGAGTTGGCAAAAAGACTTCGCAAGTCCGAAAGCAGACTAGCGGCCATGAGGCTTGATGGCAGTGGACCTAGGTATATCCCTGGTCGCCCCGTGCTCTATCCTGTCCATGAAGTGGAGAAGTGGGAGGCTGCTCAACTTGTGCGCTCTGGGTCAGAACACCGTGCTACCCCTGTGCTACCCAGCGTATACTCTGGACTTTCTCGGAAGATTCTAAGTACTTGATTTAAATGGCGCGCCCGGCAGGAATCGAACCTACGACCACCTGATTAGAAAGCTAAAAAAGGGGTATTTATTACATACCACAACTTGCTAAGTTATTATTTTATTTACCTATAGCAACCCGTCCTATTGCATTGTTTCTAGTAGTCTTGCTACCCCTGTGCTCAATGAAATTAGATCAAATTGAGGCAGCAATGCCTGGAAATGTCTTGTGGGACAACGTGGTTAAAGGTCTTCATTTGCGCGTGAGATCTAGTGGGCAGAAGTTTTTTGCGCTCTATTATCGTACCAGAACTGGCATACAGAGGCGGCCTAAGATTGGGCGTTTTGGTGATATCACTCTTGCTGATGCGAGAAGACGCGCTAAGGCCATCTTGGATTTGGTAGCAGCCGGGCAAGATCCTTCAGGTGATTGGCAGCTTGGCAGACAAGAGATGACGCTAGGTGATTTTTTTTATTGGGTGCATGAGAACTACTACTCAACTGAGCGCTTTCATCTCTCTGGTTACTCGCGTGATGTGAAGCTTCTGTGGGAGAAGCATCTTAAGGATACGTTTGCGCACTTTAAGTTAAACCAGCTTCAGGTTTCTGATGTGACCAGTTGGCACGCAAGACTTCGATCTGCTCCAACAACAGCCAATAGATCGCTTAGTGTGTTGTCTAAGCTTTTGAACATGGCAGAAGAAAAGCAGCTACGGCCACTTGGCTCAAACCCTTGTCGTGTGGTGAGACATTATCCTGAAAGATCTAGAAGGCGTTTTGCAACTGAGACTGAGATGCGTGCGATTGCAGTGATTCTTGAAAGAGAATGGCCGCACCATCCAAACGGAGTGGCTTTTTTGTGGGCGCTTTTGTTTACTGGTTCGCGTCCTCGCGCACTTGAGCGAGCGATGTGGGAAGATTTAACGATTCATTATGCCGCAGATGGTAAGCGATATGGAGTGCTTTCGTTTAACGGCAAGAGTACAGCCACAACAGGTCGAGTTGAAGAGGTTGTTTTCCCTGATCGACTGCTTTGTATGATCGAGAGTCTTCCTCGCAGGACAACGGGACTTATTTTCAATACTCACATGCCACACAAGCTATGGCGCAAGATAAGAGAAGAGATCGGTGCTCCTGATCTGTGGGCGAGGGACTTAAGAAGGACTTTTGCCACTGTCGGCCTCTCAAGTGGTGTGGCAGTAGGGCAGATCGGAGAGCTTCTTAACCACAGCTCAAGTCAGACCACGAAGATTTACGCTAAGCTAAGCAGTCAGAGCAGAGTGCAGGCTGCGACACGCATTGCCAAGGCAATTGAGGAGATTACTGCTAGTATCGGCTAGCATGAAAAGCTTACTTTTATTGCTAGCAACCGCATGTACAACTCTTGAGACCACAGTCACCACACCTAGAGTAGATAGGGATATGGTGTTTGCTGTTGTGGAAGCATCAAGCTGCAAGAGCCGCAGATGGAAGGAGAGAGGATCTGCTCCTATTGGATACATTAAAGGCATGGCACTTCTTTATGCTAAGCACTACTGCACACCTGGAGAGACAACTGCGCACTTTAACCATGCTCGTGTGGACACGATTCAAGATGTTCTTAGTATCTACAACAAGCAGACTATGCGCGATCTTTTCACACTTGCTCTGAGCGCCGGTATGTATGAATCAAGTGGGAAATACTTTTGTGGGCGCGATATGAGTGCGAATTTTTCATCTCAAGATGGAGCTGAAGCAGGCTTGTTTCAGACATCCTACAACGCCACCTATGCTGACGCGTACATGAAGACTTTGGTTGATTACAAGGACGAGTGTTTATTGGATGTGTTTTCTGAAGGTGTTCGCGCTCCTGATGCGGGTAACTTAAAGAACTGGGGTGATCCATCGAGCGCTGGGTATAAGTACCAAGCCAAGAGTAAGAGCTGTCCTGCTATGCACACTGAGTTTTCACTTATTGCTATGAGAAAGCTTAATCGGCACTTCGGACCTTCACGCTCTGGCAAGCTTGAGTTTGCAGCGGAGTGTGAAAAAATGCTCGCTGATATCGAATCAACTTGTAAGTGATATAATCTAACTAACTGCTAGCTTTTGTGCTAGCTATTGGGGGGATTATGGGAAAATTTCTAGTTATTACTTTGCTTGCTTTATCAGCTTGTAAGCCTTGTGACTTGCTTGGCACATGCTCATCTGGTGGAGGATCACCTGCGCCTGCTCCTAAGGAGCGCGAGGAAG
>Ga0214923_10001001_pt1 | contig 41207 bp, 55 predicted proteins | sample LL1510_MetaG_FD_177993 | JGI IMG/M metagenome (GOLD analysis project Ga0214923, IMG submission 177993) | Freshwater microbial communities from Lake Lanier, Atlanta, Georgia, United States - LL-1510 | ecosystem: Environmental > Aquatic > Freshwater > Lake | place: USA: Georgia | collected... | reverse complement strand
CAACTTCTACTTCACCAGCGAGACTCAGGAATTCATAGTGGCCTACCAGCAGGCGCCTGACAAGAGGGCAAAAGACGACCTGTACGTCAAGGGAATCATGCCCGCCTTCGAGAAGCTGGTGGAGAACCTGATCAACATACACAGCTTCGTCGGGCTGCACACCACCGCCGAGGACCTGAAGCACGACTGCGTCAACTTCCTCTTTGAGTCGCTGCGAAAGTTCGACCCGTCGAGGGGCACCAACGCTTTCTCATACTTCAATGTCGTGGCCAAGAACTGGCTCATCATCAAGACGAAGCAGAAGAACCAGATGACCAAGAGGTGTGTTAGCATGTCAGACACGGCCTCCCTGTCAAGTAACGAGATGAGGGCGATAGAAAACCACAACGTGGTGCCGGCCCAGGACTTCCTGCTAGAGTCGCTGACGCGGGCCGACGACATCATGGAGATGCTCTACAAGATCAGGGGCATGCTCAAGTCAGAGAACGAGCTGCAGTGCGTCAACTCTATCATCACCATATTTGACAACATAGACGACATAGACCTGCTCAACAAGAGCGCAATACTTCTCTACATGAGAGAGTTATCGGGGCTAAGCCCGAAGCAGCTGACGACAGCCATGCAGTCGATAAGGTCTCACTACAGGATGATACGGCAAGAGGCCATGGAGGACGAGGATGACTGAAGATATTTCGGCTGAGTCATGGGGCGAGGTACGTGACAAGGTAAAGGACTTCTCTGACCTCCTAGACCAGATAGAGTCACTTAACGACAAGAAGAGGAAGCTGTGGAAAGAGATATACGAGAACGCCATCACAGACAGGCAGCACTCCTACGCAATGTTCCTGGAGCTCAGCTCTATCGTCCGCGGCAAGAGCACTGAGCACGCTGTCCACGGCAGGACAATCGCCACATACATCGAGAGGATGAGCAAGGCCAACGACCAGCTCATCAAGCTGGCAGAGCTGATAGCCAAGGCTGACAGGCCGGCCGAGGTCACGCCTGACGAAATGTTTGACATGATAGGCAGGTAAAAACTGTGATACTAGATCCCGCAAAAGCGTCAGCCAACTCTGCGTTTGGCCAGATAGAAAGGGCCGACGCAGACCCTTACCTCATCAACAACGCATTCGCTAGGATGGTCGTAGTAGACGTTATCTACGACCCAACGCTAGTAACTGAGGATGTTCTCGACTACTATTCGACTCTTGCGCCTACCGGTTTAAGAACTGCATATGGAAAGCTGCTGCCAAGAAACACGGTGCTGGCAAAGTTTACGAACCTTAACACAGATGGGAACCTCCGACCACCTGTCTTCCTGTTTCCTATGTTTCCTGCGCATTTATCGCTACCAGTCTCGCCAGGAGAGCACGTGTGGGCGATGTTTGAGCACTATACTTCAGAGATAGGCTACTGGCTGTGCCGCATATCAGAGATGTGGCACGTAGATGACTTAAACCACACGCATCCACCCCGCCAATTTGAGAGGACTCTAACAGGACAGTCTGCTGGGGAGCCTAAGTTAGAATTTGTAAATGGTTTGATACAAGGTGAAGGCGACGACAGAGAACCCATGGTTGGGACAGGTTTTATCCCAGGAGGACCTACTGCTTACCTTGACCTAATAACTCGAACCGGTGAAGGAGAAGCTGTCGTCAACAGCATGGACCTCATAAAAGACGCAGCTGTGCCACGGTTTAAGAAGAGGCCAGGGGACCTTGTCTTGGAGGGGAAGAATAACTCGCTGTTGGTGCTAGGAACAGAGCGACGTGGGCCCGCAGCCGACAAAAGTGAATTAAAAAAAGACGTAATAGTGGGCAACGAACCATCTGAAGTGAGCCTCACTGTCTCCAAACTTCCGCAGCAAGACTCCCCACACGGTGGCATGATAGACATGGTCGTTGGCAGGGGCAAGACGCCTACGACTTCAGGTGTCTCGCTGCTTAACTCTATAGGGAGGAAAGAGCTCGACAAGTCAGTCAAGACTTCTCTCAAGAACCCAAGCGAAGGAGACCCTGACCTCATTGCAGATGACACAAGGATCAGGCTGAGCCAGGCCATAAAGATAGACGAGTCTCTTAAGATAGTCGACCTCAACAACGCTTCTTTTAGCATATCAGACGGCGCCGATGGAGACCCAGGCGTCATAATAAAGACAGACAAGGTCAGGATCTTGGCGCGGAAGGACCTAGAGATACTGGTGTCTAGTGATGACGCTGCGCCTGACGACAGGGCTGCTATAGTTGTCAAGGCGTCAGGTGACATCATCTTTAGGCCATCAAAAAGCGGCTACATAAAGCTAGGCAGCGACAAAGCTGACAAGGCTCTACTGTGCACCTCAGTACCCGCTGCGCAGAGCGGTGGGACTGTAACATCGCAACCTATAGTGCAGCCACTCGCCACAGTCAACCCAGACACGGCCACAGTAACAGTCCAGGTTGGGACAGGGACCGCCGCTGCGGGAACCTTTGCTAAAAAGGTCCTGGTAGACGGCTAGTCGGCTACTTACGTGCATGGCTTTTACTTTTAAGCACACAGGTAGAAAGCTGCAGGCTGTCCAGTCGCCTGCTGTCCCAACAACGCCTAGCGCAAAACCTATCGTAGGAGTAAAGACGCCGCTAGCGATAGGCAGCAAAGAAATACTAGAAGTAAACTATGACGTCGGCGACCAAGTGGCTGATGATATCAGGAACCTGATACAGACTAACTGGGGTGAGAGGCTGTGCAACTACAACTATGGAGCCAACCTTGGGCCGCTGATGTCTGAGTTGGTGTCGCAAGAGGACTTCGACACAAAGGCGATGCAGAGCATCAGCAGCGCTGTTGAGACTTACATGCCCTACATAAGGCTCAATACTTTTAAGTCTAATGTCGCATACGCTGACAACAAGGGGGGCCTGTCAGTCAGGATCGTCACAATTAACTACGACATTCCGGCTATCAACATACAAAACAAGGGCCTCGAGATAGTCTTGTATGCAATGTAACATAGTTAAGGTCTGAGCTATGCCCACTAATCCAAACGTTTCGACGCAGCAGGTCAGAGTTAGAAACTACCTGGCGAAAGACTTCGATGGGCTGAAGAAGGTTATCTTGGACTATGCCAGGGCATACTACCCTGACAGGATGACAGACTTTTCAGACAACAGTCTTGGTGGGCTGCTGCTAGACATGGCCGCGTACGTCGGCGACAACCTGTCGTTCTACCTAGACCACCAGTTCAACGAGCTAGACCCATCGTCAGCAATTGAGGTAAATAACCTGCAGCGGCACTTGCGTAATGCAGGCATGAAGGTGGCAGGCGTGTCACCGGCCATAGCTGACTGTACTTTTAGTATTGAATGCCCAGCCACAAAGGACGCGAGCGGCAATATAATTCCATCTGAAAAAAGCCTTCCAATCGTCAAGGCTGGAACGACTGTGTCATCCCAAGGTGGCATCACCTACACCCTTGCTGATGACATAGATTTTTCAGAAAAATACCCTGACGGAAGCTACAAGTTTTACCAGACGACGGGTAGAGTCACGCCACTCGGAGTCAGCACAGTCGTACTTTCAAGGTCTTCTCTTTGTATTTCCGGAGTTGAAAGCAGCTACAGCGTACCTGTCGCCGACTTTGTGCCTTTTAGGCAGGTGACACTACCAGACAGGGAGGTGACAGAAATAATAAGCGTTACTGACGCGTTTGGAAATTCTTACTATGAGGTCAACGACCTGGCCGACGATGTTATCTACAAGAACATAAAAAATTACGCTGACGATGCAGCCATTGTAGACAGCGTGCTACAGCTCCAGCCTGCCCCTTATAGGTTCACAAGGGCGACAGACATCACGTCGGCCCTGACGACCCTCACATTCGGCGGCGGCGATGCCCTAACGATGCAGGACGATATAATTCCTGACCCAACTGAGTTCGCTATCCCGCTTCCCAACTACAAGACATTCTCAAAGACGCCTCTAAATCCGCAAAAATTACTGACGACTAGGACACTTGGCGTCGCCGCGTCCAACACAGTCATAACAATACGATACAGGTCTGGCGGCGGCCTGTCACACAACGCGCCTTCAAACACAATAACAAGGGTCACGGGCCTTAACATCTTTTTCCCTGCTAACCCGACTGTCAGCGTGGGGCAGGGCGTCACTAACAGCGTTAGAGTAACTAACCAAAACGCTGCCGTAGGGGGAGAGGACCAGCCGTCGACAACTGAGCTACGAAGCCTCATATCCTCAATGAGAAACTCTCAAGAGAGGATCGTGACCAAGGAGGACCTCATGGCTCGCGTCTACACGCTACCAACTAACTTCGGAAGGGTCTTTAGGGCAGGCGTCAGGTCTAACCCAGACAACCCGCTGGCCACTCGACTCTATGTTGTCTCTAGAGACGTCGCAGGCAACCTGACGACGTCCACAGACACCCTTAAGAAGAACCTAATCAAGCACCTCAACGCCTACAGGCTAGCGACTGACGCGATAGACATACTGGACTCACCTGTCATCAACATAAAGATAGACTTCATGGTCACCGTCGACCCTTCGTATCAGCAGAACTTGGTCCTGCAAGAGTGCATAGACGAGCTGCAGCTGTACTTTAGCACTAAAAATTGCCAGATAGACAAGCCTATCAACATGACTGAGGTGGCCAACGTCATTTATAGCGTCGCCGGCGTAACGTCGATGCCGCAGAACACGCCGGTGAGGTTCAGCAACATGACAGGCGTCGTAGACGACAGGCGGTACAGTGACTACTACTTCAATGTCAAGCTAGGGACAGTCGCCAACAGGGGCCTTCTCTTCCCTCCCGAAGGTGGAATATTCGAGGTCAGGTACCCAGCATTTGACATCGTGGGCAGGGCGGTCTAATGAAGCTTTTACTCTCCTGCGACAGGGACACGTACCTGACCAACAAGTTCATCGGTGGCCAGCGAGCGGTCAGCAGCTCCCTTGGGTACGCTAGCACGATGGACATCTACAAGCTGTATGGGACGACAGAGGTGTCAGGTGTCCCGCAGGTGGAGCTGACACGTGGCCTGTTACACTTTGACCTGTCAACCCTGAAGCAGATGTACTCAGCTGGGGCCCTTCCCATAGAGCATCCCAGCTTCAAGTGCAAGATGGTCCTACGAGACGTCTACGGGGGACAGCCTACCCCCATCAACTTCCAGATGGTAGCTCACCCGTTGTCGAGCTCTTTCGACGAGGGGTATGGCAAGGACGTCGTCGGCTACGCGGACCAGGACGTAGCCAACTTCCTGTCTTCTTCGGTCGTGGGCGGAGCGTGGCTACAGGACGGCTGTGGCCTAGGCCTACCGACGGCGTCGGGACCCTGTGACTTCTTCAGCGACATAGGCACAATCGTCGACGTGTCTGGCCCCGAGGACGTCGTCTTTGACGTGACACAGGCCGTGTCTGCCACGTTGGCTGGCGTCATACCCGACCAAGGCTTTAGGGTGTCGATGACAGACGCTGAAGAGTCCGACAGCTACAGCTACTTCGTCAAGAGGCTATCGACTCGGCACGCCTACGACGTGATGCGGCGTCCTCGCCTCTACGTAGAATTTGAAGACCACGTCACAGACTATGCCAACGGCCTCTTCACCAACAAGCAGTGCGATATATTCCTGTACAGCTTTGACGACAGCGGTCCGACAGACTTAGTGAGTGGCGCTTTAAATGTGACAGGCAGCGCTTGTATCGTGCTACAGCTTGACCCACAGTTCAGCGGTAGCAGCCTACTCTTCACTGGCTCGCAGTACGGCTCAAAGACGGGATTCTACTCAGCCAGCGTCGTCTTTAGCGACGCGGCCACGCTGGCGCAGGTCTCCTCGAAGGGCTACGCTAAGTTCACTCCGTACTGGAAGTCTCTCGACATGTCTGTGGCCTACCTGACGGGCTCTAGCTTAGAAGTGAAGCCACGGCAGGCATCTCTGCCGACCCAGCACAGGAACTACTCTGTCAGCTCTTTTGGAATTCCTAACATATTACGCCACAGCGCCGCCTCGCAGGTCAGGGTAAACTTCTTCGACCCAAGCAGCGTCGTCAGGACGACTCGATACAGCGTAGACGATAGGTCATCGTTCGTAGCCAGGGCCCAGTACGGCGTCAGGGACGTCCTAACCGGAGAGATGGTCGTCGACTTTTCAGAGGCGACGCGCCTGTCGACAGACGCTGACGGTTCTTACTTCACTCTGAGGGGTGACTCTGTTGTGCCCGACAGGACATACGTCTTAGACATTAAAGTAATATACCCGTCGGGGGACGAGGTGCTGTACGTGGACGCCAGCGACCAATTCAGAGTCAGCTCTTGATGAAGGTTGCAATAGGTATGCCCTAAATGGGCCTCAACCAGTTCTTACCCTCTTCGATGCGGCAGGCCATAGAGGGCAACCCCTATGCTATAGCTACGACTGCAGAGGTGGCCCTAGGCTCCAACGACAAGACCGTGTCGTGGTTCTATGATGCAGACGACGCGCCGCTGAAGTCGACGCAGCAGCTCAACGTCGACTGGTCGAAGTTTGAGAACCACACTTTCTTTATGTCTGCCGAGGTCAAGACGAACCTGGCCTTCGACCAGGTCATAAACAGCTACCCGTTTGATGGCACACAGCGAGAGGTAGAGAACTTCTTGGACGGCCTAGGCGGCTTCGAGAGGTACGTCTTCGAGTCATTCCCTAGGTACAGGGGCGCCATCGAGCTTGTCTCTACGGCAGGCAGGTACATAGCTGTCCAGGACACAGCTGGCTACCTGTTCCCTGGGCTGGCCAAACGCAGGGACGGCGCTGTCGTCATCAACCCACCAACAGACAAGTCGCTCAGCATAGAGCTGCAGATATTCTTGCCCGCGGCGGCCAACACGGACCAGGTCATATGCCAGAAGACCAACGGGGCTACAAAGGGATTCTCTCTGCACCTGCTGGCCTCGCTGTCTACGTCTACCGTCACGTGTGAGTTCGCAGTCTCGTCTGTCACCTTCTCCAGCAGCGTGCAGGCGACCCTAAAAAAAGGAGAGTACAACCACGTCTGTGTTGTCCTGGACCGGGGGGCGGGCGTCAATAGCCTGAAGATATACGTTGCTGAGAAGCTGGTGGCTGAGACTCCTCCCACGTACCACTTCGACAGGCTAGACATCGACGAGAGCGTCTTCTACATAGGGCACGGGTCGACGATACAGACCGACGCCATGGGAACTACTTTCACCCCGGCTAACACGCTGTCAGCGACGCTAGACGAGTTTAGGATATTTCACAGCGTCAGGACGCCGCAGCTGCAGTCGCTCTACGCCTCCAAGGGCATATTCTCGACAGACGACCTGAAGCTGTACTTCAAGTTCAATGAGCCGGCAGGCATCGGCGGTGCTTCCAACATTGTCCTGGACAGCTCAGGCAACTCCCTCCACGGGGTAGTCGTCAACCCAAATGACAGCATGCGGGTTGACGCCTCGACAGACCCGCTAAGCCCGATGGTCAACGAAAAAATACGACTGTGCCCCGTCCTGTTTCCTGCCTACCCAGACGTGGTGAGCCTCAACGTGGGCATACTGAGCACTGCGTCAGAGTACGACAAGGTCAATCCGAACATCATCACCCGCCTCATTCCACCCCACTACCTCCTAGAGGGGGCCTACAAGGACGGCTTTGGAAAGAACGTAGATGGAAACGCGACGGGGCAGTACGGCGGCAGCAGCATACCGGGCAGCGGCGACCTAGGGTCACAGCAGATACTGCTAAGCTTCCTCTACATGTGGGCTCGTTTCTTCGATGACATAAAGGTATACGTCGACCAGTTCGCCAACCTAGAGCACGTAGAGTACAGCGGCCACGAGACGACACCTGACAACTTCCTACTTGACTTTACGAAGAGGCGCGGCCTCAACCTGCCTAACCTCTTCACTCACTCTTCCGTGGAGCAGTACCTGTCGGGCGAGAACATACTACGGGAGGTCAGTACCTCAGAGAACTCTCTAAAGTACGTCAGGAGCGAGCTGATGAAGAGGGTGATGGTCAGCCTGCCGAAGATCATGTCATCTAAGGGGACTCCAAACTCTATCAAGTACTTCCTACGAGCCATCGGAGTTGACCCAGACAACACCATCAAGATAAGGGAGTACGGTGGGCCGACTTACAAGAACTTGTCATACACCCGGGAGTCTGACTCTAAGCTCGGCACCATGCTCAACATCGTCGATAACAGCTACGTCGTCAGCCCTTTCTTGTCGTCGTCTCGTAGCGAGCCCGGATCCCCGCCCATCGCAGGGTCATGGACGCCTGTCGGCGGGCAGGTGGTGTCAGACAACCCTAACGATGGGCTGCTGACTTCTGGGTCGTGGACGCTCGAGTGCGTCTACAGGCCGACTGCCACGCAGGTCTCCAGCCTCGCTAGGATGATGGCGACAGGGTCAGGAGGCCCATGGGTCCTGGCCAACCTGGTGGCGACTCCCCAGGCTGACGTCAAGAGCGACTCAAACATCACGCTGTACCTGCGACCGACCGACTCTCTCGCGGCGTCAGCCGTGTCCATGAGCCTAGCAGTGCCTGGCCAGGGGATATTCGACGGCCGCAGGTGGGCTGTGTCGTTCGGCAAGTTTAGGCCAGCCGACGTCGGCCAGGCAGTGACATCGTCATATTTCATCAGGGCAGCCTCAGAGGCCGCCGGCAACATAGTAGAGAACTACGAGTCGACGATGCTGTTCGACGAGACAGCCTGGCCTGGGTCCAACAGCTTCAGCCAGGTAGGAACTTATAACGCTAGCGGCTCGTACATCCTGTTAGGCAACTACTATCCCGCCGCCTCCGTCGGGGCTAGGTTCTTGAATGACTCTACGTACCTGCAGGCCCAGGCTTCTTCCTACCTAGGCCTGCTGTCCAGCGTCAGGTTCTATAGCAAGGGAGTGACACAGGACGAGTGGAAGGAGCACGTCAGGAATCAGACTTCAATCGGGGTAGTAACGCCCAGCGTTAACTTCTCTACCCCCTTCAGGGTGTCAGGCAGCTTCGAGCGGCCTAGGATAAACGCCATACAGAAGCAGGCGCAGGTCCTGGCGGCCGGTCTTGACGGCCACATCGACCTGGTCGACGAGACAGGCGACGGCATGGGGCTCACCGGCTACGGCTTCTCCACCGTAGACACAAACTTTCAGATAGAGTTCTTCGACAGGGGGTACCTCTCGCCCTACTACGACGAGTCTGTCACAAATGAGAAGGTGCGAGCCCGAGGCTTCCAGTCGGCTGAAAACCTAGTGGAGGCGCCGTGGGCCCAGGCCGCGCCTGTCCACAGCATACAGAGAGAGCTGATGCCGACTGACAGCCCAAAGCTGTCCGTCGACTTCTCCCTAGTCGACGCGCTCAACTGCGACATAGTCAACATGTTCGCCAACTACGACGACATCAACAGGGCCATGGGGTCCCCTAACCTACTCTACAGCGAAGACTACCCGGGTATGTCGACGCTGCGTGAGACGTACTTCAGCAAGCTGCTCGGCAAGGTCGACTTCGCCTCATTCTTTGAGTACTACAAGTGGTTCGACGACTCTGTCGGAGTCTTCATAGACCAGATAGTGCCGCGCAAGGCCGCATTCAAAGGCGTGAACTTCGTGATAGAGCCCCACATGCTAGAGCGTTCGAAGCACAGGTACCCACCTCCCCCGAGGCCGGCGCAGGCAGACTCAATCTCAGCCACAGTCAGGAAGTTCTAAGATGCTCAGGTACGCCACCAACGTCATGACGCAGCGCACAGGCAACACGATAGGCCTGGACCTCCGCAACGCGGACGACACGACAGAGTTCAACGACTCCCGGTCGCGCCACACGGGCGTCCACGCAGTCCTCGGCGTCCTAGACTACAACCCTGACTTTGACGAGTCGGGTGTGTACCTCCTAGGGACGAAGACGGCCCTGAGCCAGAGCATCGACGGCTCTCTAGAGTATCGACAGGGCGTCGAGATCAGGACGCCGAGGGCCTACGCCCTCGGCATTTTCAAGATACTGTCAGGCGACCCGGGCCACAGGGCACAGCAGTACGTCTTTGGCGAAGACGACACAGACGTTGGGTCTAACTTCCTGTACGGTAGGTCCCGGGCGTTCAGGGACAACCAGAAGTTTGACCCGCTGGCTTTCCTAGCAGGCAGCCAGCCCTACCCCATCCTAGTAGACAATGATTCACAGTCAATATCTGGGTGGTCACTCTACCAGGACGTCTTAGAGCCCCTGGCCATACGGAGTGTGGCCTCGCTAGACTCACCGTACTTCCCATTTGACCCACACAGGATATGGGGCGACGTCGAGGGCGGCAATGTCATACGCTATCACGACGCTGACAGGACTCTGTCGTCTGACGTGTGGCGGACAGACAGCCCTGAGCCCTTCTTCGATATGGGCGAGGACATGGACGGGCTAACCCTGCCGACACCAGGATTTTTTATCTTCGACCCGGCCATGACACAGCCGTTCGAGGACCGTGATTTTTCTAAGAGGCTGGAGGAGACGCTGACGGGTGGCCTCCTCGATGTATTACGAGCCCTGCGGGCCAGTTACGATGACGTAGGAGGTGGATACGTGCCAGACGATCACTTGTCATACGGCTGCGGCTTCACTTACGACGGAAGCATACGAGGGGCCGACTCGCTGGCCTTCGGCGGAATGACACACACATGACGACCCCACAGTTTGAAGAACTATTCTTGCAGAAGCGGGTGGCCGCCGACGCGGGCCTCTACCCAGCAGACTTATCAAAGCTGTCCCGCGACAACCCCACCGCTGTTTCTTCTGTCACGACAGAGAGGACAGCCGGCGACGTTGTCGTAGACTTCTTAGGCGAAAAAAGAATTGTGAAGGTCTCGTATGCTGGCAACCCATCTCCCCCGTCCTCTAGCGACAGGTACTCTATCAGCGTAATCCTAGAAAAAGTAGGAGCGCCGTCCAACAAAATCTTCCTCCTCCCGTGGTTTGTCACATCAGTCGGGGCGCCCTACAGGGGAGGTAGATTTTTTTCAGACGACAACGTACAGTCTAACAACTTGGCGAACGGCACCTGGAACAGGAAGACAGGAATATGGTACGGCAAGGTAAGAGACTTTGCTTATGTCAGGGTCAGGCACTTCTCAGAGACCGCTTTCAACCTTCAGTACGAGTACGATGTCAGGGTCCACCACGACGGCAGGGTAGAGTTCGGGTACGCTCCCCTCAAAGACCTGCTGGGCAACAACAGCTCACCCTCTGCAGACTTGTATGAAATTATATCGATCGGCGCCCTGGGGCCCGCCAAGAACATAGCGGCGCAGAACTCGGCTGCACCCCTGACTGAAAGAGATCGATTACGCGGAGGCCAGCTGTGGACCGTCACACCTGTCTTTACCAACAGAGAAGACTGGCCCGCCACGAGGGACATGGGCGCCACTTACACTTTCTTGGCGCCTAAAGAGACGAGGAAGGTGCTGCCGAGGCTGCAGGTCAGGACAGACGATTCGAACAGCACGCTAGAGGACGTAGGCCTCTTCGACGACACGACGTCGGCTGCCTTCGTGGAGCAGCCTGTCAACTTCCCGACCACGCTCCCGAGGTTGTTTGGTAAGAACTCCACCAAGGGGCAGCCGGCCGTAGACCTCTACACTGACATGGATCTGACGGCCAACATCAACCCGTCGTCATTCGGCGACTGGCAGCCGAGGCAGGAGGCTGTAGAGGCCGGCTTCAGCGAGGTAGGACTCTACGACCAGGACCACAAGTACGACGCTTACTACTCCGGTAGCTCTCCGTCTGACGTCGGCACCGGTGGATTCAGTGGAAACCTCGGACAAAAGGACAGGATAGTCCTGGAGTATGACATAGAGTTTCCGACGCAGCTTCAGGCGACAGCCTCAAGCCTGCTGTACTACGACACTAGGTCTAGGACCTTCAAAGAAGTAGGGGAGGTCAGCAACCCCCGGGACTACTTCACAGTCCACGGGGACGCCAAGCTCTTCACAGCGTTTGGCACTATGGTAATGAGCGGCGGCTACGGGTACCCTGGCCAGGACTACTCGACATACTATGACCACTACTTTGACCTCACTGCTTCGCCTGTCACGTCTTCTATCAGCACTGCTCCGTTCACGATGCCAGACCCGTGGTCGTATGGCTACTTCTCAGACGACAGGATCAACAAGAGCTTCCAGCACACCCTGATAGAGAGTCCCACGATAGGAAAGAAGTACTCTTTCAACGAGAACGAAGTCTCACCCATCTCTTTCGCCGTCCCGGGGGACAGGAACTTTCTAGTCGAAAAGGTCGTCATTGAGATGCCGTTCGAGGCGGGCCCTGGCTGGCTAAACGACAAGACGACATCCAACCTCTACATGTTTTGGAGTGACCACAGCATTAATGGGCCGGGGCCTGTGACAGACTACTCTAAAGAGATAGAGTGCATCGATGTGGGCGGCCCGTGTGTGACTGTCGGCCTGCTAAAAGAGACCAGAAATAACAAGCTTGGCAGCGGCAGCTTCAGCAGCCCACTGTTTGATACGAATTATAGCCCATTGAGGCGAGACGTCATATGCAGCGGTACTCTCATCCCCCCAGAGGACGTAGGAGCGTCGTACTACGCGACGCCGCAGGATGTTCTCTACAATATCACACCAAATGGCAGCATGGTGTCCGAGGACCAGGTGATGTGGGTCGCCAACCAGGGTTATAGGGCCCATGTAGGGGCTCCGACTGCCGTGCTGCACCAGGCCACCAGCTCTGTAAAGTTCGAGATGAAGACAGGCTTCTCCAGCGTCCTGTACTACTCGTACGGCGTCAATGACCTTCCAAAGAGCTTAGGTGGATTTGGGTACGGCCCATACGGCGGCGGCGACTCTACACAGACGAACCCAGTAGACGCCTACGGCTATGGCAGCGAGTACTTGGACATGTTCGTCGGCAGGGCAAGGATTCATGGAAGTAAACCGCACGGCTCTTCTATGGCTGGACTCGCCGATAACTTCTGGCTCACTCCGTCGAGGCAGCTAGAGCCACCAGGGAGGCGCGTAGTAGACAGCAAAGAAAGCCTGTACGCCAGGAACGTAGCTTATAGCTTCGCGGACGCCCTGTCCAGCTCTCTCAACTCGAATACGCTAGCGACGTACTACGCCCAGTCCGGCTTCGTTGGAAATTTTATAGACAACCCGTACCTGCTGTGCCCCGGAGACAGGCTGACAGTCTTTTTGTCAAAGTTTAGAAGCGCTAAGGTGCCAGGAGAGTACCTGGCACAGCCGAGGCGGTTCAATGTGACTCCCACATATCCGCTGGATAACGTGGACCACAGGATGCACGATACCTATGTTTCTTTCTGGTCAAGCCACGACATTAAGGTCTCCTCAGGCAAGCTCAAGGTGACGCTATATGGATCTTACGTAGGCGAAGCAAGGGAGAGGCACCCGTCGCCACCCCCGTCCAAGACAGCGGCGCTGTCTACTGTAATAGGCGACGAGCCTGTCCTGGACCAGTTCGACCTAACCAGCCCGCAGGACAGGCTCGGGACTTACTACGACAATTTCATGGCGGCCAAGTACGTCACGCCGCCTAGCGACATCCCAGCTGCAGCTCAGCTGCTCAACAGGAAAAGGATAAGCGGAGGGGCGTTTGGAGCTAACCCATATTACAATACCGACAATAGGGGCAGCTACCTGGTGCCTGGCGTCAGCGTAGGGGATGTCGCAGCACAGGTGCTGGCCGCCGCCGCCAAGTCAGGCAGCATCGGCAACTACTACTTCGCCAGGAACGGTGGCATTGGGTACAGCGCTGCCTTGTTCGCAGCAGTGACCCAGGATATCTTTCCATACATCACGAGCTGGTCAAACGTCTATCGTCCGTTAAGCGCCGGTATGGGTGTGGCCCGGCCGCTGCTCAGGATGTTTTCTAGTGATGTCATAGAAGACTCCCTGCAGCTGGACACTAGTCGAGCTGGGCTGCGAGCCTTGATAGGGTACCTTCCTTCTCAAGTTTCTACTTTCACACCAGCTATCCCTTCGCCAGGCGGCGGGACAGTCGGAACCGCATCGACTCTTCAATACGACCTCGTCGACCTCGGCACAGCGGGCGGCATAGAGTACATCTCATCTTTTCCTGTAGAATATGCCATCAACAATGGCGTCAACAGGGTGCTGACAAACAGCAGCGCGGACTTCATACTGAAGGTGACAGCGTGGATGATGGACGCTTCTGCGCTCTCTTATGCGGCCACACATGCTTCTAAGGGAGACGTGGCGAGGACGCTGTTTGGCTTCAACAACGACAGGGCTATCAGCATGGGCAATGACTCAGGCACATGGTCCCTGACTGGAGATAATTCAGGCTCTGTGCCAATAAAAATTGGACCGCAGATCAGCGGCTGGCGTTACGGCATGAACCTTGGAATGTCAAACCCGTCGTGTGTCTTCTACGCGCGTCACTACGGTCACTTACGCGACATGTTGGAGCAGAGGCCCGTCACTGCCACGATCGATGTGACAGGCGTCCCCGTCGCTGGCGGGCTGTCCAAAGATGATCTTAACTACGCCGCCCCGTGGGGTGACAAGCCTAGCATTTATAACAATCCAAACAACACGATGTCACAAAATGACATCTCGCCGCAGGCTGTCGGCGTTAAGTTCTACATTAGGGATACAGACGGTAAGTACCTGCCGGCCAAGCCAGAGCAGACAGCCTCGGGCAACTTGGATGAGTTCTACAGGTCTTACGCCCCCTTCATAGAGGACCAGACGCGTGACAGGGACTACTCTGTCTACCCGCTGTTGGATCTATCTTACATAGTTGTGTCCCCGTAATACATAGCATGTAGGCATGACGACTCGTCGTAGCATATCGCGGAGGGAGGCGGAGCGGCAGCCGCTAGTTGGATCGACGGACACGACAGGCAAGTATACAAAGGTAAACTTTCCGTCTGACGTGGAGACAGGCTTTGCAGGGCAGCCTGCCGGACTACACCTGACAGGTGACCTCGCCCTGTCAGTGGCACGTCTCGACGCGAAGCCGCTCATCACAAACAGGGTCGACCCTGACAAGGTGGTGACAGAGGTGTACCACGCAGCAGCTGTCACTGTCAGCCTACCTGAGCCGGCCCGGGTCGGTGTCTATGTCATCATAAAAGACGCGTCAGGAAGCGCAAGCCTCAACCCTGTCACTATAACGACTCACGATGGTGGTGCTGCGTCGAAGATAGAGGGCAGCAGCAGCGTCGTCATATCGACAGACTATGGGTCGCTGACTCTCACTAGCGTGCCAGGCGGTCAGTGGATCATACTAAGTTCAGGTTCTGGTGGCGGTGGCGGCCCGACTGGTCCAACTGGTCCAACTGGTCCAGCAGGAACACCCGGAGGGCCTACTGGACCAACAGGACCGATGGGACCGACTGGGGCAACTGGATCTACTGGCCCAACTGGCGGCGGCTCTACTGGACCAACAGGACCGATGGGACCGACTGGGTCAGTAGGTCCTACAGGAGCCCAGGGACAGGTCGGTGCTGCTGGACCAACAGGACCGATGGGACCGACTGGGTCAGTAGGTCCTACAGGAGCCCAGGGACAGGTCGGTGCTGCTGGACCAACAGGACATGCAGGGTCAACTGGCCCAGCAGGCGTAGCAGGCTCCACAGGGCCTATAGGACCTGCTGGGAATACAGGACCGCAAGGGAGTACGGGTCCAGCAGGCGTAGCAGGCTTCACTGGACCTCAAGGAAGCATTGGACCTACGGGTCCACAAGGTTCACCCGGCACCACAGGCCCTACCGGAAGCACAGGACCAGTAGGATCACAAGGAACAGTGGGTCCAACTGGTCCCACAGGACCACAGGGTGATACCGGACCGACCGGGCCCCAAGGTGATACTGGTCCAACAGGTCCGCAGGGAGACACGGGGCCGACCGGACCGACTGGTGACACAGGTCCTCAAGGGGACACTGGACCTCAGGGGGATACTGGGCCTCAAGGAGACACAGGTCCTCAGGGAGATACCGGACCACAAGGCCCACAAGGAGATACCGGTCCTCAAGGGGACACAGGTCCTCAGGGAGACACCGGACCACAAGGTGATACCGGACCGACAGGTCCGCAGGGTGACACAGGACCGACAGGTCCGCAGGGTGATACTGGTCCCACAGGTGATACCGGACCGACAGGTCCGCAGGGTGACACAGGACCGACAGGTCCGCAGGGTGATACCGGACCGACAGGTCCGCAGGGTGACACAGGACCGACAGGTCCGCAGGGTGATACTGGTCCCACAGGTGATACCGGACCGACAGGTGATACTGGTCCCACAGGTGACACAGGTCCTCAAGGGGACACAGGTCCTCAAGGGGACACAGGCCCACAAGGAGATACAGGACCTACAGGCCCGACAGGGCCATCAGGTCCAACAGGTCCTACAGGTCCAACAGGTCCAACAGGTCCTACAGGTCCAACAGGGACATCAGGATCAACAGGACCTACAGGCCCGACAGGATCTACAGGGCCATCAGGTCCTCAAGGGGACACAGGCCCACAAGGAGATACTGGACCTACAGGTCCAACAGGTCCTACAGGTCCAACAGGTCCTACAGGTCCAACAGGTCCTACAGGTCCAACAGGGACATCAGGATCAACAGGACCTACAGGCCCGACAGGATCTACAGGTCCTACAGGGCCATCAGGTCCAACAGGGACAGGCTCAACGGGACCAACAGGACCTATCGGTCCAACAGGACCCGCAGGAGGAGGTGGCGGTGGAGGCGGAAGCACATCGAGCATCAACCAGAACAGCCATGGGTTCTCTGTCGGCCAGGCCATCTATTTCAATGGAACTATGTGGGCTCTCGCCAGAGCAGACAACGCCAACACGCTTGGACTTGCAGTGGTATCCGCTGTCGCAGATTCTAATAATTTTACCGCTCAATTTAGCGGTACTATTGCCGGCTTATCAGGATTAACCGCTGGACAATATTATTTTGTTTCAGATTCAATAGCTGGAACATTAACCTCGACAGAACCAAATGCCCTTACCTCTTACTCAAATCCTATTTTGTTTGCAACATCAACAACTACTGGTGTTGTTTTGCCATTTAGACCTCTTGATGTATCTTCAGCATCAACGGCAGTATCTACAGGTTGGTACACGACTTATGAAGTTGATCTAACAGCACAAACTCCTGTCGCCAGCTATTCTAACGGAAACGTAACGATAGATGGAAAAACTTGGAAAGTATCAGGAATATCTGGAACGAACACAGCAGCCCTTAACGCTACAGATGGTCTCATTACAACATTACCTGCCGCTGGCAGTGGAGATATAGCTTGGTCTTCACCCACACTTGCTTCACTAGGAGCCACGCCAGGACAGAACCAGGTCTTAATTTGGCTTAGAAATGAAACTACTTTAGCGACAAGTGGTACTAGTTCTCAAACAGATGTCAGGATTGATGATGGAACTACTTCTAATCCCAACTGGACGTTAGTGAATAGATTAATCTGGCAATCATCATCAGGAGGAAGCGGAGGCGGAACGGCAGGATCTTCTCATGTTGTGTATGGATATGTTAATCCAAATCTTTATCCTTCTACCAATTATTACAATGGATATACGACGACAAATTTATCACATGATGTTAGAGTTATAAAATTTGTGTCTCCTCTTTTTGCCGAATTTTGGACAGGCACATGGTCAGGCGGGTGGCCATCTTTTTCCTCACTACAATATAGAGGATTCATAAATTTAAATTTAGTTATCTCGGCAGGAGGCGCGAGTTTTTATTTTCCAAACCCTTCTGTCTTTTGCGTTGGGACCAGGGCAGCAATTACAGGGGCGACAACAACATCAACAATAAGCAAGCTTAAAGCTTTTAAAGTGCAGGTAAAATAAAATGGCTACAGGAGCATCTGGTAAAATAAATTCATCAGGTCCCTCAATTAGAGTGACCCAAGCATCACACGGATTTTCAGTAGGTCAAGCCATCTATTATGCTGGAACAGCATGGGCTTTAGCCAAATCAAACGCATCTTCTACACTTGGTATTGGAATAGTGGCGGGAGTTGCAGGCAACGACTTCGTAGTTCAGCTATCTGGAGTGATAGGTGGATTATCAGGTCTAACATCTGGAGAATACTATTACGTCAGCGATTCTGTGGCTGGCTCCCTGACTGCCACCGAACCTACGTCAGCGGCATCCTACTCCAACCCAATCCTGTTCGCCACGTCAACGACGACGGGAATTATATTGCCATTCCGGCCCGCCGCCAACGGGCCGGCCGCTGTCTGGCCCGGCACGTCGTCGCAGCTCGTCCGGGGGGATGGGTCGGCGGTGACGGTGGGCGATGGACTGACCCTTGCTGGCGCGACGCTGACCTCGCAATCCACGGTCAACGGCGGCCGCCTTACGCTCGCGAACGGCACGCCAGTCACCACCTCTGATGTGACAGCAGCGACCACGATCTACTGGTCGCCATATCACAGCGGGACGATCACGCTGTGGGATGGATCTGCGCTTCGGACATTAGTTTCGTCTGATGTGTCGCTCGCTATTGGGACGCTGACGAGCGGGAAAAACTACGACGTCTTTGGCTTTCTGAACAGCGGCGCGCTTGCGCTCGAAGTCGGACCTGCGTGGACGAGCGACACGGCTCGCTCCGTCGGAATAGCGTGGGCAAATGGGCTGCTCACGAAGAGCGGCGACGCGACTCGCCGCTATTTGGGCACATTCCGCACCACAAGCTCTACGACGACGGAAGACTCCGCGGCAAAGCGTTTCATTTTCAACGCCGCCAATCGCGTCGCGCGCACGCTGTTGCGAGTGGAATCGACGTCGAGCTGGATGTACACGACCCCGACGTGGCGACAGGCTAACGGATCGACAGCAAACGCGGTCGAAGTGGTCCGTGGGCTAGACCAGGACAGCATGGATCTGTCTGTGACTGCCACTTGGAACGCGAATAACACGCCGAAAACAGCCGCTGTCGGCATCGGCGTGGACTCTACGACGACGCCGACAGTGATGCCGCGCGCGGGAAGCTCCGGGACACCCGCAGCGGTCTATTCGTACTCGCAATCTAACAGCAGATACGTCGGGTGCCCAGGGCTTGGGTACCACGCGCTATACTGGCTGGAATATAGCGAGACAGGCGGTACGACCACGTGGTTTGGCAACGCGGCATTACCTTCGCCGTACTACATCCTGAGCGGCATGAGCGGAGCCTGCTGGGCCTGACATGCAGAACGGCGCCCACTACACCCCGCCGAGCCAGCCCCCCGAGCTGGACGACGCCGTCCGCATCCTCTGGGAGCGCCACCATCGCACGGCGGCGTCAGTTGGCCCCTGGCTGTCTCTCAGCGGATCAACGCTAACAACACTCTCGTCGACGCAGGGGGCAAGGGCTAACACTCCTCTTGACAGCAATACACTTCTTGCTTACTACTGCAATGAAACAAGCGGTACAACGATAACAAATAGTGGAAATATAGCCAACGCAAATCTCACGGCCACCGGGTCCTATAGCATTGGCGATGGTGGGCTTTACGCACGGGGCACTTCTGCTTTTCGTCTTTACGGCGCGATAAACACAGACGATGGGTTTTATACTTCCTCTTCTTCTCAATTCTCTATCCCCACAAATGCGTCAGGTATCACCAACGCTTGGACTATCGAAGTCATAGTCATGATTACGACGCCTACTGCTGGCACTGGTTATATCTTGGAGATGGCATCGGCAACAAGGACTGGCGCGCTCAATAGCATTATTTCATTGCAAAACGTAAATACTACAAGCATCGTCTGTCAGTACTATAGCAACTCAACGAACAATCAGCTTACCGTTGCTTCATCAATCGGCGTAGGCACGAGGACTCATCTTGCGTTTGTTAAGACGTCATCGACAGTTACACTATATGCTAACGGAGTAAACGTTGGGTCGCAGACAGCAGCGATGTCTTACGCAGGCAACAACCCATTCACGCAGTTCGCAATTGGCAACATTTCAAGGACAACTTTTAACGCTTTAATAACAAACACAGCATTTCGAGGTCTTATTTCAGACGTTAGGGTTAGCAATGTGGCTCGGTCGCAGGCTTACTGTATTGCAGCCACACAGGCGATGGGCATACTATGACAGTCAGACGAAATATCTTAGTAATAGTATGCTGATACATATAAATTAAATGTCAACATCGTCAGCTTCAAAAGCGCTTCCATGGCCTGGTACATCAGGATCGTTAGCCAGCGCGGCAGGTACAACAGTCGCTGTCGGTAATAACCTATCTCTTGGTGCAGGATCGTTAGGAGTATCTTGGCCTGGCTTAGTTTCACAGCTTTTAGCAGGCAACGGCACGAATGTCACTGTTGGATCTTCTCTGTATCTCAGCGCAGGTACGCTATCAAGCGCAGGGCCACGAACAGGATTAGACGCTTCAACTGTGCTAGCTTATTACTGCAATGAAATTAGCGGAACAACTCTAGCTAACAGTGCTCCAGGCAACCTATATCCGTTAACATTGACAGGCGGGTATACAAATGGAAGCACATCAGGACGTTTGGGTGACAGAGGCCTCTATTCTAAAGGCACAGGCGCTATTCGTTTCACAGGTGCTACAACAACTGATGGGGCGTTTAATAGTTCTATCTACGTAGGCTCTCTTACCAGTTGGACGTTGGAATGCGTCATGTCATCTGACTACGGCCTGTCTACGGGATTGTCGGCTGTTGAAATTGGTAATGCAAACAGGTCTCAAGGCATACAGATAGCCACAACTGATGTTGCGTTAGTAGTGACTTTTATCAATACAGGCTATTTCACACTGACAGCGACTATGCCTAGGGTTTTTAGTAGAATTCATGTCGGCGTAACCTACACGGGAACGAATAACTATCTTTATATCAATGGAGTACAAGTGGCTACAAGCAACACAACTAATACGTGGTCAGGATTCACAAAATTTGCTATTGGAAACAGCACCGCAGTAGGGGCTAACCAAGCGTACCGCGGATGTTTAGCCGATGTAAGATTCTCAACGACAGCTTTGACACAAAATTATATGCTTAACGCGGCTACAGCTGCAGGAGCACTATAGGGTGAAATATGGCAATCGTAATTAAGTCAGCATTAGACGATAAAATTTCTATACCCTTAACCGATTGGGTCTCTGGCGTTTATTTAGTCTCTAATGAGAAATCATTTTTAGACAAAATTATCATAAATGAGGATGGAAGTGGAGAGTCACAGCGACAAAATGGAACGACTGCAATGGTCTTTGGCCCTAGCCAAGCTTACTTAGCCCTGAATACATGGCTAATTCAAGATAATATCATAATTGACAGGGTCGGCTAACAACAGCACTTTTACAAGCCCGCTGGGAGCAGGCAGCACCTCAAAGGCGGTTAGTAGGTAGAGCTGGGCTGTCGACAGCACCAACTGGATGCGCAAGAGGTGACCTCAATTCATCCCCTCGTGTCCTAGATGGCCTAGCTCACGTAGGTTCTTGGCGCCCTCTTCCAGCCTGAGTATGGCGTCCCTGCTAGGTGACCACGTCACACAGCCTGTCCAGCAGCGCAGGCCTGGAGACAGCACCTGTAGCACAGGAATTTTCCCTCTGTGTAACCGACAGCAGCATGGCTGCAGCCGGCAGAACATTTTTGTAATGCTTCTTGCATGACGCAGATGATGTCAGCCACGGTCCCGGCCAGTATAGCTACAGTGCTAGCACAAGCTGAAAGCTTGGAGACGATGGTCGGGATTATTGACGCTATCTTCTTGTTGTTCATCTTAGGTCAGCTGGTGGGATTCGAACCCACGGACCCGACTGACTGTCGGTACAATTCCACTATGTGACAGCTGACTGGCACGCCGCTTACTTCTTTGTTGTGGCTTTGGACGCTGCGGCGGCGTCTGACGAGACAGGGTAGCTGGACGATGTGACCTGACACTGTCCCTCTACACAGCTCGCCACGGGGCAGACAGTGCCGCCGTCATACACCTGACACGGTCCTGTAAGGGCGACACAGTCGGTGCTGGTCACACAGCCCATCGCGTCGCTTGAAGCGTCACCGGTCGTGGAGTCACCCACCTCTGTCGCTGCGTCTGCAACCACATTAGGGGTCGGTATCGGCTCATTTGACGCGCAGCCAGCGATAAGCACCGCGGCCAGCAGTAACATAACATTCTTCATTTCGAACTCTCCTTGTCTTTCTCTCTGTTGCTGTTGAGGACTTCGTCAGTCTACCATGGTGGTGAGGCCCAGGCTGTTGTATGCAGCCTTCTGGTAAGAAGCCAGGCCGTGACCGCGCAGTAGCTTCATGGCGTGTCTATACCTGTCTTGAGACTGTGCGACAGCCACGTCGCACCTGCCTGAGATATACGCGGCCATCCTGTCCTCCTCAGGACCGCCGCACATTTTTATAGCTGACCTCATGATGTGATAGCCTGACCTGACGCACTTCTTGCGATCTGCTATCAAGTCAGGTCCTGTCCACCCCTCCGCTGTGCGGCCCTTGCCAATGTGAAGCTGCATGATGCACCACGATGAGCCGCCGTCTCCCCTGGAAGTTCCTAGGTCGACGCCCCTGCTGAAGAATCCGCTCTCATGCGAGGCGAAAGTAGCGACAAGCACTGCTGACTTTTCCCTGCCACGTGGGCCGGAGAAGAGCGGCTGCTCCTCGCCATCGAAGACTATGTCAACGATGTCGTTGGATATCGAAGCCAGCCTGTCGGCCCTCTCCTGCGGGTCTTCTTTTGTAATGGAAGCCAGGCGGGTCGGCGCTAGGGTAAGCACCACCGACAGCATCCACCCAACTAGCACTTTTGTTTCAATCATTTCACTATCTCCTGTTTCGTGCCCCTTCCTCCGACAACAGGCTGGAGGCAAGACCCGACCACCCATCCAACAACGTTGGACCCGAGCAGTACACGCGCTTCAAGCGCAGACGAATCTAAGACCTCTAGCACTATGGCCACCGATCCTGTGGTCATTTGTCCCACCACAGACGAGTGGACCATGCCTGGGGCGCTACGGACCTCGGCGTGGGTAAAGCCCGGTGACAGCACTGCTGTGTCGCCGACGCCGACCCTCACGGAAGACCTGCCCCTTGGGACGACTTGCGTCCCACAAAGTATTGAGCCCTGTAGGCCAAACTTACACCCCAGGTGTCGCGAATTCGACAGCACGCTGCATGGTGACCTATATTTATTGCGCCTACGCCGGATGTAACCAAGGCTTACGCACCTGGCGTTTCCTGGTACCACCTCATGTTGGAGCGGAGACGCTCGTCGCTGGGTGCTATGTCACAGGCCCTCTGGCCGCTGGCCCTGGCGGCAGCCAAGTCACCCAACCAAAAAGACGAAATAGCCAGCATGTCGTGTGGGTGGTAGCTCTCTGCCTTGGCGTCTGTCGGCCAGCTAGTGCTAGGCTGGGCAGAGAGGCACTGTCTGGCTGCGTAGCGACACTCCTCCCACAGGGAGCGTCTATAGCACGCCTCAGAGAGGGCCAGCCATGGCTCCTTCCTATGTGAGGCCTCGTGTGTCCCCTTCCTGTACCAGGACAGCGCCTCGTCGCGGCGCCCGAGCGCCTCCGCTGAGTCTCCGAGGAGTCGCATGGCAAAAGCCCTCTCCTCTGCCCAGGTGGAGCCAGGCAGAGACAGGTACCTCTGCAGCTCGACGGTGGCCTCTGCATGCTTGCCGTAGAACGTCAGCTCACGGGCGTAGTAGAAGCTGTTGCGTGGGTCGTGTGGGTCCTCTTTGACGCCGACTGATAGGAGGTCGAGGTACTGCCCGCGGCTCTTCGTCTCGTCAGGCCTGTGAACAATGATGAGCTTGTCTGTCTCGACGTACTTCTCAACGATACGTGGGTCTGCGACGAGGCGTTCGTGGCACGGGTGTCGCCAGCTGTAGCCCCGGCGAGAGTGTATCTTGTCACACATGAAGCTGATATTGCTGCCCCAGTCGTACAGGTACCGGAGTCGGGTCGCGTCTTTCGTCCAGACACGTTCGATCTCATCGCGCCACCCGGGTGTCAGAACTTCGTCGGCGTCAGCGGCGACGCAGACGTCGGCGTCGGCTGGGAGCAGGGCCAACGACGCGTTCCGTGCCACATCGAACCGCCAGGGAATGACGTTGACCTCGTGGACGATCGCGCCGCAGTCCCTCGCGACCCCAAGGGTGTCGTCGGTGCTGCCCGTATCGACGACCACGATGTAGTCAGCGTCTGCGGCTGACTCGCAGTAGCGCTTGATGAACTTCTCCTCGTTCTTTGTGATGGTGTAGACAGCGATCTTCGGTCGGCTTCTCATCTTTTTTCTCAAAATTTCTTTATCGAGTTCTCTATTTGACCATCCACGCTCATAGACACTATCCATTTTTCCCGTTACGCTGAAGTGGTTGTGGCGAATCTTAGCGCGATTTGATTTGTACGCTTGGCCCAAACGCTTCGCTTGCTCCCACAGCCAGTTATCGCAGCAGGTGTGGTGGAAATCGGTGCTAAAGATCTGCTCGTTGTCTAGCCGCGGAATGAAATCACGACGAATTATAAAATGCTCGCAGATGTTACCTTCGTCGGGCAGGATAGGGTTTCCAGCAAACGCTACGAGAGCCGCGCAGTTCTCTTGGGAGTCTTTGATAGCAAGCTCTATGGCGCTGGGCTCGAACTCCATGTCATTTGCGGCAAAAACAATGTACTCTCCGGTTGACGTTTCAACTCCTCTCGCAACCTTCTGGGGAACAGTTTCAGGGCCGCCAAGGATAATGATATCCAAATCTTCCTGATCGTATGATTGCTCTCGAAGAGATGAGAGGCATCTTTTTAAGCCCTCTTCTCTGCAAGGAAGATGAATGCCATCAACTGATGAGAGGTGTGGAAGTAAAACAGTTACTTTCATTCTCTAAATTTTACCTTTAGGTAAACCCACACAGCCAAAGCACTACTGGTATCAAACAAATCGTAAAAACTCGAGTTTCTACAGCTACCGCCCAAAGCCAACCTGCTGTCAGCATACAGAGCCAAGGTAGAGCCCGAGGAAATCCTAAATTAACACAAACAATTACGCAAGCGGCTGTTATGATGTTAGTCGACGTCTGATCTGATCTCATCAAAATCGTTCGACCAACATTTTCTAGCCACCATGCTAGCTGGTGGCCGTTTCCTGCTGCTTGAATTCTTCCACCAAGAAACGGCCGTGTGCCCTGCCACTGTATGACTCCCAACGTGACAACTGCAATGACGGCAGACAAATAGACACATGTCTTAATGTCGCCAACATAGCACAGCCAAATTATGGGAATTATTGGCGCAGTTTCCCTAGACAGAGCAGCAGCAATAGTCCATGGATAAACTAGGTCAATTCTGCCAGACGTCGCCGCGATAGCAGCTCCAACCTCCGGAATCCAGTCCCAATAATCAAACCTGTAGGTTAAAGGTAAAAATGCGGCAAGAAGCAAAGCAGCGTTCATGCCGTAACACGAATTCATCGTAAGAAGAGCCAAGAACAGCCCGACAACTGTCATTGCTTCATAGATCGATTCTCTGTATTTGTCTGGAAAATATCTGACCAGCAAAGCCATCAATACTCTACGACGCATTGGAAAATGTGCTTCGCGAGCTAATATTGCTGGTATCGCGCCAATTCCGTTGTAGGGAACACCGTAGTTGTTTGAAGCGATAACAGCTTGTGCACGAATTGACGCTACGCTAGCTAGCAGCAATGCTACTAGATCTTTCATAAGCATGTTTATACATCATGAATTAGATTTTGAATAAGCCTTATAGGCTTCAAGAAGCCTACGATCCACGTCACGTTCATCCCGTTCACGAATGAACACAGGGAATCTCACTCTGCCATCACGGGTCAGACCGTCCTGGGTGAGCGGGTCGGGCTGGCCTTCCATCTCGACGATCTTTCCGACCCAAGAGCCAGGATCCAAGTTGATTTCAGCCTTGAGCTTGTCGGTGAAACCGCCTGCAACGCGGGTCACGACCCCGTTAGGCAGCACGACCTCAAACCCGCCCCACAATCCCTCACGTTTGGAACCACGCTTGCCCTCGTAGTTGCCCACGATCACCCCTTCGTACGTGGTGACAGGCTTCAGCTTGAGGACAGAGCCAGACCGTTTGAAGGCGTAGGTGGCGTTCAGGTCCTTCACCATGACTCCTTCGTGACCCTGCTCCATCGCAGACGAGTAGAACTTCATCAGGCCGTTGAGACAGTTGACTGTGGCGCCTGGAACTGGGACGACGGGGGAACCAGCTGGGAGCTGCGAGAGAAGGTCAATGACGAGCTGGATTCGACTCTCAAGCTCGGTTGCGCTCTTTTGGACGCGCCAATCCTCGAGCTCGATGGCATCGAAGACGTGGTACTTTATGCCGGAGTCGTCCTTGCCGTTCTTTCGCGACATTACGACGGAAGCCGAGTCGTTCCACGTCTCGCCCATTGTTTCCCCGTCGAGAACGAAGTTGTCCCACGGAGCTGCCTCAAGGATTGCCTTGATCGTGGGAAGAGTGTCGAGCACAGTTCCACTACGCGTGAACATGGTCACCTCGCCGTTGTGCTTCACGGCAACGCATCGGAGACCATCCAACTTCGGTTCCACTCGAACCGGGAACTGAACCTCCTCGTCGAGGATGATACCCTTATCCTCCTCGAAGTGGGACCGGAGGGTCTCGGCCAGTTGCACCGAGAACTTGGAGATGGAGCCCGGCCACACCTTGTTGATGGTCGTCTCCATCACGCCGACCCGAAGGTTGCGGAGAAGGATTCTGAGGCACCACTTCTGCTGTAGGGGTGTCATCAGCTGGAAGGCTGCCGAGACGACAGACTTGGCCTCGTTGCCAACAATCTTACGTGAAGCTAGGTCGGGAAGCAGGACTTCCAGGAATGCCTTGAGCTGCATGTCATTGTCCACGAGCTGACTTGGGACAGCCGCTGGCATCTTGAACTTGGAGACGTAATAGTTCGTGTAGGGATCGCTGGTCGCAACGAAGACCTGACGCAGGAGGTCGTTGGACCGGTTCTTGTGCAGTAGATCTTCCTTGAAGAGGCGGGAGTTGTCGGACTCCAGTGCCTCTAGGATGGTGTAGACGCTGTCCATGGTAGCTACCATACACCAGGCTGGGCCAGCTTTTCACCCGTCTGAGTAGTGGCCTCCCCGGGCCCGCCTCTTGCAGTAGTTTGTCTGGGAGAACCCCCGAGGGTGGGAGCAGTCGATGGACCTCTTGTACTTGAGGCTCCACCGAGACTTCATGCCCTTCCGCGGCCGGTTGGCCTTTCCTTCCCTGAGGAGGCACTCGACGTAGGCCCGCAGGTAGGCCAGTGGATCGCCTGAATAATCAGGAGCTTCAGGGCCCATGTTCCACCTCCCGCCTCGCTTCCAATATTCCTGGGCTGTCGATGTCAGGACAGCCCAGCGATCTTCATCCACCTCTTCAGCTGGCCGGCGTCTGCAGACTCGTTGGCCTGCTGCGGCGGCGTCTTGACGACCCCCATGCTGATGAGGAAGCTGACGACGCTGCGGACGTCCCTGTCGGACTTGATCTCATCAGCTGAAACGCCCTTCCACCCATGGGCCTTCGAGTAGGCGACAGAGATGACAGGCTCGTTCTTGATGGCGTCGAGGACAGCGTCGACGTTAACGTTTGACTTGAAGCGGCCGCCAGCCTCAGTGAGGTTAACTCCACGTAGCAGGCCGACGCTGTCAAGCGCCTTGACGACTGGATCAAAGAACTTTGGGTTCCGCTTCGAGGCGGCAGACTTTTTAATGAACGCATTCTTTATGTCGGACAGGGCCGTCGAGACAGAGGAAGCCACCTTGGCTGCGGCGTCATCCGACGCTGACGCCTCTGGTTTTGAAGGTTCCTGGGTGCCTCCGGTAGCTCCGGCAGCTCCTACGACGCTGCGGCTACCGCCGTCCCCTCTTGTCACGCTGCTACCACCGCTGATGATATCAGACAGGCCCTTGCCGAAAGACACCTTCGAAGCGGCCATGGCAGACGCCTGCAGGAACTTGTTGTCGACGTGCTGGGTTACCTCCGTATCAAACGTATTGAAGGCGTCTGAGAGAGTCGTGGGGGTGGTGTTAAGGAGTATGTCGAGCGAGAACTTGTGGGCCACGTCCTTCTTCATCACCCCTGGGGCAGCCCGCGTGACGATCGCCTCCAACGTGTCTGTGAACTTCTTCTCCATGTCGACGACACCCTCTGACTTGCCGAAGAGTTTTGAAATTTTGCCCGCAGCACGCGACAGGAAAGACTTCTTCATGGGTACCCTGTCTAACTCCGCGTCGGCTGCCACCTCCTTAGTGGAAGCGAGGAGTTCAGCGAAGCCCTTACTGAGGGTCTTGTCAGGGCCCAACTGCGACACTATGTTGCCGAGGGCGCCGCCGTCCAGGCTGATCGCCACATTGCGCATCGCCGCAGTCAGCTGCAACATGTTGGGCAGCATGGACTCTAGCTTTTTGCGGAACTTGTCGAGGTCCGAGGACGAGGAGTCAGCCGGTGCAGAGGCGTTCATGGCCAGCTGGAAATTCTCGTGGTCTTTGTCGAAGAGATTTTTAACCTCTGGGCTCACCTTCGCGATGTGCTGCATCGCGTCGAAGATGCCCTTGTAGGCCGCCTTGATCTCCTTCCCAGACGACCCTGCCAGGGCCTCCATGATGACAAGGCGCTCTAGGCGGGCAGACTCACTAACGATCTTACGGGCCAGCTCGTCGCTCGCAAGCGAGCGGCCCTCAGCCAGGGTCCTCTTCTTGTACGCAGACACCATCGAAGCGAGTCGGGCCTCTGACACCAGCCTGACGCGGCGGATGGCTGCCGCCCTCTCTGCCGCCTCGGACTCCTCTACCAGCGAGTCGACGTAGTTTGATGTGGCGGCCTCACTCTGCAGCAGCTTGCTAACACTGTTTTTCTTCATGCTGTAATCCCTTGCTTATGGAGCCTAAGTATAGGCTGTCATCTATTTATGGTGCGCTCATGACGCTACAGGAGTCGAAGGGTAAGGCAGTCTCGGTGGCAGCCGCCGTCAAGGACGTGACAAGGCCACCACACGGCCTAGACAGCCGCGTCTGGGACGACGAGGAGAAGATGCACGCTGAGGTGAGAGAGGCTCTGCTGGCTGTCGCTAAAGACGTGTGGGAAGGGCTAGGGGACGACGAGGGGGCAGCCCAGCTAGTCGACGTCGTCCTGACGGGGTCCACGACGGGTGAGAGGTGGTCGCCGCTGGGCGACCTCGACGTCCACCTAGTGGTCAGGTACGACAGCGACGAGTCGATGGCGGCCGACTACTTCAAGGCGCGGGGACGGGCCTGGAACACGCAACATGACATCAAGATAGCGGGGCACCCGGTAGAGGTCTACGTCCAGGACGAGTCAGAGCCACACTACGCCGCCGGAGTCTACTCCCTCGCCGGGGACGAGTGGGTGCAGAGGCAGGACCCCGGAGAGTGGGCGCCGTACCCAGACGTGTCCAAGAAGGCTCGGGCCCTGGCCCAAGAGATACGCCAAGCCGTCAGGAACATGCGAAGGGCTGAGACCGTATGGGACCTATCCGGCGCCGACGGCCTGCTCAAGAAGCTTCGGGACATGCGGAGCGCTGGGCTGCAGCGCGATGGGGAGGGGTCAGTCGAGAACCTGTCATACAAGGCCCTGAGGCGGGCCGGCCTCATTGACCGCCTAATGACAGCTCGAGCTGGGGCTTTTGACAGGATACTGATGCGGGATGCGTCCAGCGCCTAAGACTCCGGCAGCTCGCTCATGTCCGCCACAGCTCTAACGATAGAGGCAGCCACCCAGAAGCCTCGCAGCTCTAGCTCCTCGGCGGCCAGGCAGGCAGCGTCAAACCACCCAGACCGGTAGCCGGCAGAGGCCGCCTGGTCAAGGATGAAATCCTCTAAGGATGTCGGCTGCCTGTCCTCCTCGGTCACATGGCACCTTCAGTGTCGACGACGGCGACTCTAGGCTGGTTGGGGGGTGGTCCCTCCCTAAGGGAGGCCGCCAGGCCTGACACTTGGTCGCGGAGAAAAACCAGGTGGTCGTCAGGGTACGGTATGCTAGACCACTGCGCGTCAACGTGGAGGCCCGACACGTCCCCGGCCGCTAGCTCTTCGAGGATGACGACAGCGGCTGCGAGCCGGTCGAGGACGTGTCGGGCTGTTAGCTTGTCTCCGTCTTGCATGCTGCCACTGTACCGCGTCCTACAGCGATGTGTTCAGGGTGGCAGGTCTCCAAAGGGCTCCCACGTGACAGGTACGCCCCTCCGCTGCAGGAGCGACACCATGGCCCTGGCCCCGACAGGGTTGACCGAGTGGACGATGACGCGGTCGGGCAGGCAGTCGTCATCCAGCTCGCAGACCCTCATGGCGGCGTGCCCCCCATTGTACTCCTGGGAGTTGCCCCAGCCATCCACGTAGGTGTCGGCGTTGTCCACGAAGTCGCCCAGGTCGTGGTCCAGGTGGATCAGGTCCCACCTGCAGGTGAGGAGCATGTCCAGGAAGTGGAAGTACCTGTAGCAGTGGACCACCTCGTCGTCAGGACCGTCGTAGGTTCGATCGAAGGTGTCGTGGCGGTGCTTGATGTCGTCGAGGACCAGGACTCTCATGTGTCCACCCTACACCACCCCGCGGTGCTATTTCACGTCTCCAGGGGGACGCGGTGGTCCAGCCAGTCGACTTCTGCCTCCACCTCGCGGAGCAGCAGGTCGTCCGGGATGCTGTGCCGCCGCGCCAGGGACCTGACTGCCGCCCTGTCGATGTCAGTCAGGTGGCCAGAGGCCAGGTGGGGACGCCGGGCGACGAATCCATGGGCGATATAGGTGGCGTTCTTGAATGGCAACATAGTCTTACACTACCCGGTGGGGCGGACCTGTTTACAGGCCTCAATAGGTATAGGCCATGGCGACGAAGGTCATTGGGTCAGGTGGGGCTGGGCGGCTGCGCGTCGGAGGCACCCCCGGCGCGGGTCGGTTCGTGTGTCGCAAGGTCGCTGGTGGGGCCTGGCAGGTGGAGCTGCAGCCGGCCAACTCGTCTGCGTCCGGCACCGACCTACCGCAGACGGTAGACACCCCTCTTTCCTCATTTTACGGGGTGACGGCCTACTGGTTCTCTGACCCATCCAAGGGTGACATATGGAGCCCAGCGGCCGCGTCGCAGAGCAGCAGCACCGTGGCCGTGACAGGGTGGGCCAGCACGTACTGGGCCACCTCCCTCAACCAAGACTACAGCGTGGCCCCCATAGTGTCAGACGGGTCCCTGGGGTCGGCCCTCGGCTGGTACACGGACGCCCACACGTTCTCCCTGCCGGAGGACCCGACCCGCCGCGGCTTCGCCGTACTGACGCGGGACCCCCTGGTGGAGCTGGTAAACGGGGCTTTCATCTTCATAAACTCGTCCACCAGGTCCTACGTCCTGGGCATTTGAGAGTCGACGACGCCTATATTAGGTAGGGGCGAGGGGACGACCACATGACGATTAGAATAACTGGGCCTGGTGGGGCTGTCAAGTTCAAGGGCGGCGGCGGGGTCACCAGGGTCTTCACGCCGGTCTACGTGTCCAACTTCCACCTCACATGGACATCCCTGGCCGGGTCCAAGACCTTCGGGGCGGGGGACGTCAGCTACAGTTCAGTGCTATCGAGCCTGTCCGGGGCGCCGATCTACACCATCGTCGACCCCGCCTTCGACCCAGCCAACATCGGCGGTGACACCACCATCACCATGACCAGCTGGACGACTGAGCCCTGGGCCACCAACGCAGGGGCAGGCGTGGTGGGTGGGGCCCACTTGACAGGATTCGGGAAGGACGGCCTGGGGGGCAACGTCAACCTCGCAGACCCGGTCACGATCTCTCTGACACCAGACTGGTCGGGGGCCAAGGGCGTCTTTATCGTCACCGCGGTGGCCCTGCCCGGCGGCGGCAGTGGGTCCGACCTCAGCGGCCTCCTGCTCGTCACCGCTGCCGAGCTGGCTGCGGCCCTGCCAGACGTCGGCCCGCTCGACTACTTCGGCGAGGGGTCGTCCGGTGCCTTCGCCCTGTCGGTGGTGGGCGGGCCGTCCTACGACCTGACTGACCCAAGCGTGGCCCAGTTCAGCTCCCAGTACTCACAGGCCCTCGGCACCTACGTCTACACCATCTGGGACGCCGCCCTGTCGAACGCTTTCGACGCAGGGAAGCAGTGGCAGCTGACGGGCTTCGACGTGTCGCCATACGCAGCCGGCACCCACTACGCCGGGATGGCCCTGCTGGGCCTCGGCGACGGCGGCCTCGTCTCCGGCTGGACGCAGGACGTCTCCAATAGCTACCCCAACAGCTCGGTGGCCCACAGCATCACGAGGTACGTCACCGCGGCGTCCCTCAACGACGCCCCCAACAGCTCCCCGCCGTGGGGCGGTCTTGGTGGGACCAGCCCCGTGGCCGGCCTGGTGGTCATAACCAAGAACGACGGGTCCGGCGGCGACGTGGCGCCCATCACGGCCATCCTGCTCTTCGGACCGACGCAGCTGCTGTGAGGCGGTGTCAGACAGGGGAGGCGGGAGGCACCACCCGCCACCAGACGTCCACAGTGGCCGTCCCGTCGAGCAGCACGGAGTCACCGAAATTCTTGAATGTCCTGTTGCCCGTGTCGACGGTGTAAGCGCCGAACGCCACGCCGTCCTTTGTCACCCTGAAGACGCTGAAGGTGCCGGCCCGGGCGGCTGCCAGTCCCACGGACTGCCCCAGGCCGACCGACACTGTCTCGTCGCCCTGGGCGTCGGCGACAGAGCTGATGGTGACAGACGAGACGTGGGAGAAGGCCGGGCCGGTGTCGTAGGACACAGAGGTCTCTCCCATCCCTATGTCAGACGCCTTGAAGTTGATGGTGACGGAGGCGGGGGCCCCGGCGGCGTCCAGGCCGTTGACAGACAAGAACCCAGACACGAAGGTCACACTGATGGTGCTGAGGGTGACCCTGGCAGTCCGCGGGAAGTCCACGTCGCCCCCCGGGGTGGCCGGAACGGACTGAGAGGCGCCAAGCGGCAGCGTGACGGGGGCCAAGATAGAGGTGCCGTCCGCCGGGGCAGGACCCTTGAAGGTCTCGTGTCCCACGTCGGGGCCGACGAAAGTGGCGTAGTCGACGCCGACGACCCTGCCGTCCTGCCCCGTGACGACCACCCTGTCCTGACCCAGCGACCCTATGTGTGACATGCCACTATGTATCAGGGCCGGGCAGCAAGCTCCCCGGTCACCGGCGGGGGCCCGGTCCGAAGACAGAGCCCTTCCAGGGGGTGGGACCCCTGGGAGGGGTGGCCCCAGGCCGGGGGTTGAGGACCCTGTGGAGGTGGCCACCGGCCAGGCCGGCTGCGGCAGCGGCCACCAGGTCCTGGAGGCCTGGGGGGACGTCGCCCCTAGAGTGACCGGCCAGGGCAGCAGCCCCGAGCCCCAGGGCGGCGGCCAGGGACGGGTTGTCGGCCAGGTAGTCAAGGACCGTCAAGGACCTTGGCCACTGCGGCGGCCAGGTGTCCCGTCCCCTCCTCTACGGGACCACCGTCCGGCAGGGCGGCAGCCAAGAGGGCCTGTAGCTCCTGGGGGGTCAGGCCGGCCCCCTGAAGGACCTGCAGGGCCAGCTCCTGGCGGGCAACCTCCCTGACGAGGCGGCGGACTGCGGACTCAGCTGTCAGCTTCATAGGGCCCTACCTATCGGCCACCGGGGCAAAATTTTCCCGGGAAATTTCCGGGACACGGCGGCGGCCCCGGACCAAAAAAATTCCCGGGAAATTTTCGGGAGGGGCGGCGGCCCCGGAGGGGGTCAGCGTCCGGGAGATTCTGGAGGGCAGAGGGGCTGGGGGACCTGGGTAGGTGCCCGGGAAATTCTGGAGGGCAGCGGGGCAGTGCTGTTCGGGAAAAGTCCCGGGAATTTTGTGGGCGGGCATGGGCGGCCGCCCCGGTGAAAAGCCCCACACAGGTTGGCAGGGCCCCGGGCCCAGGGGGCCCCCTATTTTGGGACCTTTTTAGGGGGCCCCCTGCCACCCCCTGGCAGCCGTCCCGAAGGGGGCCCCGTCGCAGCCCCCACCGACCCCCCTCACCAGCCCGCCCGCCGCTCGTCCCTCCGGGCGTCCTTCGGCCGCCGGTCGGCGCGGTGGCGGAACTTCGCGTGCTTCTTCGTGAGGATCATGCCCAGGACCACCGCGTTCCGGGGCGCCGCCTTCTTGCCGTCGCTCTTCATGGTCTTACCTTACCCCCTCCGGTCCCGCCTTTTCACAGGCGAAGAGGCGCCACCTCGCGCGCCCACGCGCTCACCGTGATGCCCAGGCCGTCGCGGTCCTCGAGCGTGATGCTCTCACCGTCGAGCGCCTGCACGCGCCACGTGTCGCCCATCCACTCCACCGCCTCGCCCTCCGCCAGGGAGGAGCGCCCCGGGACCCTGCTGCTCTTGGCGTTCTTCATGCCCTCACCCTACCCCCTTGTCGCCGTCCTTTTCACGCGGGTGCCATGCGTCGTAGGCCTCCGCCTCGCGGACCCCAGCCTCGGCCTCCGCCAGGGTGTCGTAGAAGCTGTAGAGCTCGGACTGCGGCCAGCCCAGCTCCTCGGAGCGCCAGCAGGCGTAGACTGCGTAGTAGGTGGAGTCGCCCCCGGTCTCGCGGTTGCGCTGCGCCGGGGTCTCGATGATGTAGGTGGTCTTCATGGCCTTACCTTACCCCCGCCAGGGGGATCTTTTCACTCCCCGGGGGCGGCCTGCAGGCGCTGCAGCTCCGCGTGCAGCGCCAGGTACCGGTGGCACAGGTCCACCATCACGTACGAGCACCCGTTCTCGGAGGGGGAGAGGGGCTCCGCCTCCGGGTCGTTGATGACCTCCTCCAGGGCCCGGACGCAGGCCAGCAGGTCGTTGGAGGTGTTCTCGAACCTGCAGTAGCTCATGTTTGCCATGTCCCTACCTTACCCTTTCCGCGAGGAGCTTTTCATGGGCTCAGCAGCCCAGGTTGCGCCACTCGACCTCTTCCCCGTGGACCTCCAGGTAGAAGACCCAGTAGGCCGGGGCCGCCAGCAGGGCCTTGACGGCCTCCATGTCCTGGGGGGCGATGCCGCTGATCCGCCAGGTCTGCATGCGGTTCATGCCGCGGCTGAAGGAGACCGTCCGGGTCAGGGGCAGCTCCTGAAGGGCCGCCAGGATGCGGCACTCGCGGCCGTTGTTGTCGTAGGACTGCGGCTGGTCGAGGATGGCGACGTTGTTCATGTCCCTACCTTACCCTTTCGGGGAGGAGCTTTTCACAGCCAGCCCTGGAGGTCGAACGCGATATCGGCCGCCAGGTCCCCGTCCATCCCAGCCTCGACCAGGCCCATGGCCACGTCCTTGGGGTAGCCCCCCACGAACATGTCCAGGACCCGGAGGGCGGGCTTGAACCGGACCGGGTCCGCGATCTTGCCGGTCTCCTGGTTGATGGTATCGGCCAGGGCGTTGATGGCCTGGGTGTACTCTTGGCGGGAGGCGCTGTTCATGGTCTTGCCCTACCCTTTCCTGTGGCTGCTTTTCATTCAGTCGCGGGGCGGCGGCATCAGGCCGACCTGGGTCATGAGGTCGGCCACCCTGACCAGCTCCTGCATGAAGGGCTGGAACTCGGGGTCGGTCGGCAGCTGGCGGACCTTGACCACGTCCTCCGCGGTGGCCTTGCACCACAGCTCGAGGCGGACGAGGGCAGCGGATTGTTCGGTGGTGAGCTTCATGTCCTTACCCTACCCCCTCCAGCGGGGGCTTTTCACCCCCGGCGGGAAGGCCCGCCGGGGGTGAATCACCTCAGTGGTTGAGGATCTCGAGGCGCAGGTCCTGCTCCCCCATGTACTCTGAGTAGAGGGCCGAGTCCGACGCCCCGTAGTTGACCCAGACGAACTTGCGGACGACGCCGGTCCGGTGGGACTGGACGTGGATGATGGCGGGGAACATCCGGGCGCCGGGCTTCATCCCCAGGGTGGAGGCCTCGGTGACCCCGGAGGTGGGGGTCCAGGCGAACAGCTCGCCGGAGAAGACGGGGATCTCGGAGTGGCGGCCGGTGGTGCGGATGGTGTTCATGTTCTTATCTTACCTTTCCTGTGGCTGCTTTTCACTCAGTCGCGGGGGGACTTTTCACGAGGCCGACTTGGCCAGGACCGGGTTCTTGCTCGAGGGCATCAGGAGGCGCTTCTTGTACCCGTACCCGATGTTGATGCAGTTGTAGTACTTGACCGCTTGGGGCAGGTCGCCCGTGAAGACGTACCGGGTCTTGTACGAACCCTTGGGTCCCTTGCCCACCTGCACGACGAACACCGTCTGCGAAGAGTAGGCGATCCGCTTGCCGTCCAGCTCGTTGGTGAGAAGCTTGATGTCGTTCATGTCCCTACCTTACCCCCTTCAGTGGGGACTTTTCACAGGCCCCGGGCCACCAGCACGTCGTTGTAGTAGAGGTCTTCCGGCGGCCCGGACCACTGCGTGTGACGCACGTGCCCGCTCTCGTTCATCGCCACGTCGATGACGACGTCGACGCGCTCCGACCCGCGCGGCCCGAGGCGCACGGTCTCATGGTTCACAGCTGTGACGATGTAGACGAAGGGGCTGCCCGGGTTGACCTCCTCGTGCTCCGCGCTCGATGCGAAGGTGTCGCCGACCCGGACGTCGGCCCACCTGAGGTCGTGGTTCCATCTAGAATATTCCCAGGCGGCGGGGGCGCTGTTGTCCCCACCGACCGGGTTGCGATTATTCTGAGAGGAACGTCGTGGCACCGGTCACCACCGGGACCGGAGGAGGCGGTCGTCCTCCTCGGGGAAGTAGGTCCACAGCAGCCCGGTCTTCCCGGTGGGGTCCTCGAAGATGCCGATGTCGTGTCCGCGGTGGTTCTTCCAGACCGTGACGACCTCGTCCAGGGAGGTGACCGTGAACACGCGGAAGACGCGGCCGCCGGAGCGGGTGAGGACGACGACGGTGGCGGGGGTGTTGGCGTTGTTCATGGTCTTATCCTACACCCCCGCCGCCGGGTTTTTCACGCCCGACTCAGTCGGACGAGTCCACCCGGCGCACCACGTTGTAGACGTAGAAGGGCATCCGCTGGGGGCCGTACGGGAGGCCGGTGTAGGTGTCGATGGCCGGCGCACCCGTCGGGGTGGTGGTGCCCCGGACCACCTGGACCGCCGGGACATCGTCCCACCCGGTGGGTTCCGGCCTGGTGTTCCACTCCACGGTCTCGGGGACGGGCTCGGACCCACCCGCCGCCGTGGCGTACATGACACCGAACTCCTGGCCGTAGCCCAGGACGCCCGCCTCGGACAGGGCCTTGAGGGTCTTGCGGTCCAGGGGCTGGCGGCTGGTGACCCGGTACGTCGCCTCGGAGTAGCACCGGCCCAGGGAGCGGCTCCCCGTCCCCTCCACGGTGAGGGAGGGACGGGGGCTGAGGAAGATGATGTCGGTTTCCATGGTCTTACCTTACCCCACGAGGGGGAGCTTTTCACGTGTTCAGCACCTCGAGGACGAGCTCCCGCTTCAGGGACTCGTGGTAGATGGCCACCGTGCCGCGGTTGGCCAGGTGGCTGAAGACGAACCGCTTCTCGGCCCCGGTCCGGTGAGAGACGACCCCGACCACGTTGGGCCACAGGCCGACCTCGAAGCCCAGGGTGGAGGCCTCGGTGACCCCGGAGGTGGGGGTCCAGGCGAAGAGCTCGCCGGAGAAGACGGGGACAGCGTGACGGGTTCCGGCGTTGGCGATTCGAACGGTGTTCATGGTCTTATCCTACACCCCCGGAGGGGAGCTTTTCACAGCTCGACGTTGAACAGGGCGGTGCGCAGCCCGTTCACCGCCGCGGCGACGAAGAAGACGATGCCGAGCGAGATCACGGTGACGACCACGGAGGAGGTGTAGACCTCCCCGAGGGAGGACCAGCTCAGGTCCTCCCACATGTTTGGGATGCACGCGATGAACATCCCGGTCAGGACGGCGAAGCCGCACCCGACGACGCCGCAGGTGATCTTCTGAAGGGTTCGGTCGGTGTTGTCCATGTCATCACCTTACACCCCCGGAGGGGCGGGTTTCACCGCCCGCCCCGGAGCACCTCGTTGACCCCGATGATGAATCCGAGGGAGCAGACGGCCAGCGCCAGGGCGCCGAACGCGGCTTCCGCCGCGGCGCAGAACAGTTCGATGTTGGTCATGGTGATATAGTACCCTTTCGGGGCGAGGGGTTTCACCGCCGGGGGCCGGTGTGGCCCCCGGCGGTGGCCGGTCAGCCCTCGGCCTTCGGCGACTTGACGTAGGTGCGGATGGCCGGGGCCGAGGCAGAGGCCGTCAGCTGGGCCGAGGCGGCGGCCCGCATGGCCGACCGGAGGGTGGACACCGTGGCGGGGTCCATGACCCCTCCGGCCTCCAGGGAGTCGATGACGGTGAAGGCGTCGGCCAGCTTCGACCCGAGCTGGCGGAGGCGCGCCGTGACGGCGCAGGCGGAGGTGGCGGGGGGGAGCTTGGTGAGCATGCTTGTACCTTACCCTTTCGGTGGGGGTTTTTTCACGGAGGAGCGGCGGCCGGACCGCCAGGACTGGAAGGCGAAGAGGGCGGCGGCCGGCAGGAGGACCTGGGAGGCGCCCAGGAGGATTCCGACGAGGTAGAAGGTGAGGCTCACCTCGTCTAGGTAGGCCCCTCCCCTACAGGGCGACCCGGAGGAGGTAGGTCCGGCCGCCCTGGACCGCCAGGTAGGAGGCGGTGGAGCCGCCGTCGACCCGTGCCGTGGTGCAGGAGTGGTGGAAGGTGACCGGAACCTCCGACCGCGGCGGGGCCGCCTGGAAGGACTCCGGGGCGTTCCTGGTGGTCCACCCTGCCGCCGCCCCGTCGGCCTGGGCCGACCACAGCTGCCCCTCCCGGTCGCAGGACCAGGAGACGCTGGGGACGAGGCGGCTCACAGCCACCCCCGGACGGCCCGGACGGCGTCGGCCACGTAGATGGGGCCGACGAAGACGGAGAAGATGAACCCCCCGAGGGAGGCGGCTTCGATGATGGCGTCGATCATGGGACTACTGTACCTCCTTTGAGGGGGACTTTTCACTGACGACCGCCTCAGGCGAGGGTCTCGGCCCGGAGGCGATCACGCTCGTTCACTGGCTCACCCCCTTGCGAACCAGCTGGTCAGCCACTGGTCGACCGCCTCCCGGGCCGCCGCCTCGAAGGCGGCCGGCATGCACGGCTTGCACTGCGTCAGGACCGGGGCGCCGAGGTGGTGGAGCACGACCACCGGGCCGTGGGCGGAGCAGGAGTCACAGGTGCACGTCGTGATGTAGTCGAGGGTTTCCATGGTCTTACCTTACCCTGTTCAAGGGTTGCTTTTCACTGCCCGCGGAAGAAGCGGACGATGTCCGCCACGATGTCCGCCACGATGATGGGCCCGAAGAAGGTCCCGACCACCACGGCGGTGGTCCCCATGACCTCGGTGATTGCGTCGATCATGGGGACCACCCTACACCCCCGAAGGGGCGCTTTTCACAGGTACTTGGCGCCGTACGGGCCGACCCCCGCCACCGGGTTGGGGTCGAAGATGTTCCCGCGGGCGTGCTTCGCCGGAGCCTTCCAGCTCGCGGACTTCAGGACGTCCCCGTTCGTGGCGTCCACGAAGCAGAAGGCGAACCGCTGGACGCCGTTGTCCCGGACGACCCGGACGTACCGCCGGCCCCTGTCCAGGGACAGGACCTCGCGTGGGAGGTTGGGGAAGCACCGGGTCATGTGGGCGTCGATGAGCGCCTGGGCGAGCTGCACGAAGTTGTCGAGGGCGATGTTGAGGGTGGTGTTGAAGTCCATGTCCCTACCTTATCCTTTTCAGGAGTTGCTTTTCACTTCAGGCCCCAGGGGTCAGGAGACGCCGCCCGGCGACACCGGGGGCTGGGTGACTGGAATGGGAGCCGGGCTCGGGGCGGCTGCTGGTCCTGCCCCGACAGACACCAGCCCCGGGGCGATGGACCCCGGCGGCACCTTGACCTCGGCGTAGGTCGTCACCTCGGCCACCACCGCTTGGGCGATGGCAGCCGACACGGACTCCCAGGACCCGTTAGGGTCCTTGATGCCAGCGTCCAGGATGCCCTGGAGGATGGACGACTTCAGCCGATCGGCGTCGAGGGCCATGGCCGGATGGTACACGGCCCCTGGCGGCTTGTTCACCGCCAGGGGCCGTGGCCGACTCAGTCGCAGGAGACCGCGGCGGCCGGGGCGGCCACCGTGGCCGACCGGCTCCGGACCTTCTTGGCCGGGGCGGCGGCCTCCAGGGCCTGGAGGGACCGGCTGACCTCCCCCAGGGCGGCCGTCAGGCCAGCCACCAGGTCCGGGGGCAGGGTCCGGGAGTCGAGGTGGCCGGCCGCCTTGACGGCGTGGCCGAAGGCCTTCTGGACCTGGGCGAGGCGGTAGGCGGTGAGGGAGGCGTTGGCGGGCTTGGTGGAGGTGTTGTTCATGGTCTTACCCTATCCCTTTCAGAATCGACTTTTCACGCCCTGCGGCGGGTGGTGGTGACCGCGTGGGTCTCCTCCTCCACCTCCAGGTGGAAGTACTTCGCCGGGACGACCAGGGCCGCGCCGTAGCAGATGCCGTGCGGCAGGATCGCGTCCCCGTTCTCGTCCAGGTACCAGCCGCCGCGGCCGATCCGCATCTCCATGCCCTTCGGGTAGGTCGACCGACCGCCGATCGAGCCGTAGCGGAAGGCCTTGTCGAGGACCGCGAAGGTCCGGGTGATGGTCTTGACGGTCTTCATGGTCTTACCTTACCCTGTTCAAGGGTTGCTTTTCACTTGGCCAGCAGATGAGCCAGGTCGACCTCAGCCAGCGCCTTGATGTGCTTCCAGACGGTGATCGTCTCCTCGTCGCCGCCGGCCTCGATGAGCTCCTGGAGGAACTCGATGTTGGACCGCAGGTTGGAGACCTTCTCTTCCTTGCTGAGGGGCTTCATGTCCTTACCTTACCCTCCCCTGTGGACTCTTTTCACTCGGCGGCCAGCAGCTGAGCGGTGGGACTTTGCGCTGCGGATGAGACGTTCTTCGGCCTCCGCCCAGTCTCCCCGGGAGTAGCCGTAGGCCGGTTCGGCCCGACCGTTGGCCCGGGCGTCGTCAGCGATCTGAAGGGCCATGGCGGTGAGCCGGTCGAAGTTCTCGCCGGAGTAGGACTGCCACGGCCTCTGGGGGATCGTCTTCTTCATGGTGTTACCTTACCCTCCCCTGTGGACTCTTTTCACTGCCGACGGCTGGGGGTGGAGTGAAAAGCCTTTGGCGAAGGGTGTAGTTTAGGGCCATGAACAAGAACCCCC